>Ga0209417_1000316_pt1 | contig 122937 bp, 92 predicted proteins | sample RifGroF2_FD_184002 | JGI IMG/M metagenome (GOLD analysis project Ga0209417, IMG submission 184002) | Groundwater microbial communities from Rifle, Colorado, USA - Groundwater F2 (SPAdes) (version 2) | ecosystem: Environmental > Aquatic > Deep subsurface > Groundwater | place: Rifle, Colorado... | reverse complement strand
CAATACTGTGCTTTGTCAGGTTTATTGCACCCCACCCTTTTTGTCAGACTAAATGCTCTTGGATGTTTGGAGGGGGGTGCGTTTACTTTTTCAATTTTCACTTGAGTTGAAATTCAAAATTTAAATATGAAGCCTATTGACTTTATTATTATATTGTTATATAATAACTATAATAACTGGGGTTTTATGGTATGCGCAATCCTCTTTTTTTAGAGCTCAGTGAAAAACTAAAAAGAAGAATATCCGATGAGTCTGACGTCCATCAGGAAGACTGGTCTCTTCCTACTCTCTGCGAATTGGCCAAAGAATACAAAACCAGCTTGGTTACCGCGAAAAAAGCTGTTGATATCCTTTCTATGGAGGGATTGACCTATGCCCGCCCCGGTGTCGGCATAAAGGTGAACAACGAAATCCTGAAAGGAAAAGGCGGACAACTGGGAGCTTTCAATATAGGAGTTATTTTTCTGGACATATTCGATATGAACAGCATGATTATCGGTGATATCATAAACGGGATTGTAAATGTCCAGAGAAAATTAGGGTTCAAGGTTAATTTCACTCCCATTCCATCAGGGCAGTCCATCGCAAACCAGCTGGCAGTTCTTGAAAATGTTTTAAACGAAGGTGTGGATGGTCTGATAGTGGCTTCAAGAATGCCGCTCGGAATTATTTCCAGACTTCAGGAGAAAAATATGAAATTTGTCTGGATGAATAACCATATACCGCATGAAAAGATTTATTCCGTGATGTTCGACAAGAGCGATATATATCTGAAAGTAGTTGAAAGAATAAAGGAACTGCACTTCAAAAGAGCTGCGTTTATTGCGCCTGTGCTTTCTCAGAATGATGGAAATGTTTTTGCCGGATTTTGCGGAAACGCCGGAATATCATTGAAAACTTTTACATCCGATATCCTTAAAAAAGATGAAGAGGTACAGAAAATTGTAGAGGAGGATACTCTTAAACTTATTTCTTCCAAAGATAAGCCGGAACTTATAATCTGCGGCGGTGAAATAGCGACAAACGGAGTATTGCGAACTATTTTCAGTAAAGGACTCAGTGTCCCCAATGATATTCATATCATATCAATAGCGGAACAGGAGAGTTTTAAATTCAGGCTTTCTGTGCCTGTCGACATAGTTGTGCAGTCTTTTTCCTATGCGGCTAAAGAAGCGGCGTTGCTACTGTACGAAATACTCAAAGGTAAAATCCCTGAAATCCCTATAAAATATTTATCATGTAAATTACATAAAGTAGAGAAACGGCAAGAAAGGATATTGAAATGAAAAAAAGAAATAAAAAAAGGTCTTTTACGCTTATTGAGCTTATGGTAGTGGTTTCCATAATAGTTATTTTAATCAGTGTGTTAATGCCGGCCTTGAGCAAGGCAAAAGGCGCGGCGCAAAAAATACAATGTGCCAATAGGATAAAACAGCTCGGAACACAGACACTTATGTATTCGGATGACTTCAATGGATCTGTGATAGCTTATGGAAAAGTTTTTAACGTCCCGATAAGCGCAATCAAAGTTTACTGGCACAATTACATCCAATATTATTATTTCAATGATACCAAACTCTACACTCTTAAAAATCCATCGCTGAATTTCATCTGCCCTGCCGACAGCAGTCCTCACCTTTATCAGGGAACGGTTACTTCATACGGATTTAACTTTTACATAATGTCCGGTACTAATTCAGACAGAGTTAATATGCGTTATTCGGAATTAATTCATCCATCTCGCACATATATGATTTCGGACAGTAACTATGATGCAAGGCTCTATATTGGTTCCGGAGGTTCTATCTTGCTGAGGCTTGCTCATAATAAAAGCACAAGCATGTTTTATACGGACGGGCACATTGGCTCTCTCAGGGAACAGGCACCCGCTGTTACAACTGATATCCCATGGTGTTTAAAATAAAAAATAATTTTGAGAAAAGGAGATAATAATGTTTAAAAAGTGGGACTTTTATTGTGTGATGAGTTTGTTACTGATTGCCGGTAATGTTTTTTCAGAAAGGGCTGTTATACCTTTTAAGGGGAAAAATGAAATTATCCTATGGGATGCCGATAAAAACAGTGAAAAGGATTTCATAAATTATACGACAGTATGGAAAAAAGGCAGCGATATGATGCCTCAACTTACAACTGTTGAAAGTGAAAATGGGAAGTGGTTAAAGTTTTCATATACTGGTTCAAGGGGAAGCGGTATATCGAAACTGGACATCGAAAAGGAAAAATTATCCCAAATGCTTCCGGACGGAACGGAATTTTCCGGTATCAAACTCCTGATAGATTATAAAGGTGCGGAATTCGAAAAAATAGAATTAAAAACTGTTTTTACCGGAGAAAATGATTTTATAGTTTCTCATACTCCATTGGAAAAGGGAATAAAGGAATATACTCTGACGAAAGGTTTCCGTAGAGCTGATTTTCCGCCTGACTGGACAAAACTCAAATATATATGGTTATGTTCGGATAAATCAGATATGACATTCATGCTCAAGAAGGTTTCCATGATTACAAGGAAGTCTGAAAACAAAAACATTTCCCTGAAAATAAATTCTGTAAAAAAAGTTCAGGAAATTTTCCCGGCCCGAAACGGGATATTGAAAGATGGGACAATTGATGAGAGTTGCGTTGAAAGCGCGGCCTCTCTTCATGGTTTCTGTTTTCTGAAGGATAAACAGGAGATTGAAGATAAAAACAGTCCCCTGAAAGCGAAAATTGTCTATGACGAAAATTATCTGTGCATGGTTACGGAAGCTGAATTTCCTATGAAGCCGATAGCTAATGTGAAGAAGAAAGATGATGATGTGTATCAGGATGAAGCACTGGAATATTTTTTCAGCACATGGAATGACAACAACAGGAAAATCCAGTTTGTTACAAATTTTGAAGGGGTATTTTTCGATTCCATCAGAGATTATGACCTCACCGCCGCCGATATTATAAATTCCAGCCAGTGGGATTTGCCGCATATCAAGAAAATATCTTATGAAAATGGTGTATGGAAAACACTTTTTGCGGTTTCTTTCAAAGATTTAAAAATGGATTTGAACAAATGCCGATTTATGGGGTTTCAGCTTGCACAGGACTACAGCGCAAACAACAATTCAGGAAAATATAAAACCCTTTCATGGGCCCCGACTGCCAGTTTTCCCAACCCTCTTGATTTCGGTATTCTGGTTTTTAATAAAAAATCTTTCGGTAACGGAGATATTGAAATAAAGGAAATCCTCAGCAGAAAAAAAAGTGTTGGAAATGAAATTGACTTAAGTGTAAAATTTTCGGGTAAGAATTTCAAGGAAGGAGAATATAAAGTTGAAACAATTGTTGTTGCCGCGGATTATACCAGTATTAAAAGCATGGAGAAAATAAAGTTTTCCGGAGAAGAAAAAAATGAGACAATAAGAATAAGTTCTGTTAAAAGTATTAACGGCAATTATACAGTATATGTATGTGTTTACAATGAAAACAATGACATGAAAATAGCGGCGGTAAACTTTGAAAATGTAACGCCGCTTAAAGATATGTTCGGAGAAAATATTTTATGGCCTATGCCTAAAAAGGTAATATGGGGTGATGGTGTTTTCATGGCCGGAAATGCGAATAAAATCCTGATACCTGAAAATGCTTCTGCAAGGATGATCAGAACTGCCGATATCTTCAAAAACAAACTTTACGGTTTCGCTGGTTCCAAATATTCTGTAAGCAAAAACGCGATCCCGGAGAAAAATTCAATATCGCTTAAAATATCAAAAGAAACAGTGTTTGACGGTAAGAAAGTCGATTTGCGCAGTGAAGGATATTGCGTTGATGTAAGACCCGACGGTGTTAATATAACAGGCGCCGATGAGGCCGGGCTCTATTACGGCTGTGTTACATTTATCCAGCTTCTGAAAATACCGATGAAAATAGTTGACGGCATGCCTGTTAAATCTGTAAAAATACTTGATTGGCCGGACCTTCCGAACCGCCTGGTAAGGATAGAGCACCCATGGCATTTCAGAAACAAAAAATTCAAGGAAGTTCCTAAAATAGAATACCTCATGGATTGGACGGAAAGATTTGTAGCTGAAAATAAATTCAACCGTTTATGGCTGGATATTTCCATGCTGATTAAATTTGAAAGACAGCCTGAGTTTAATGGTTCTGAGCGGGTCTTTTCACTTGATGACTGCAGAAAGTTTGGAGAATTCTGCAGAGATCATTTTATCGAAGTGATACCTGTTTTCGAGGTAGGCGGACATGCCAATTGGTGGTTGCTGGAATATCATCCGGAATTAAAAGAAAAAGGCTATCCTCATCAGTCTGATATTACGCATCCCGAGCATAATAAAATAGTCTTTAATTGCATATTGGATGTAATTGAGACAATGAAACCGAAATATATATCTCCTAAAACAGATGAATGGTGGCATTCCAAGGGCGGAAATGAAGTGCCTGATGAATTGTTAAGAGGTAAAACAAGGGCAGAGGCATTCCTTGATTTTCATGTCGAACTGAATGACTGGCTTAAAAAAAGAAACGTAAAGATGCAGATTTATGAAGATATGCTTAACCCCAGGCATAACGGGAAACGTTATGACGTTTACAAAGTGATAGATAAATTTCCAAAGGATATAATTATTACTCCATGGTCTGGTGGTATGCCTGATGTTACCTCCGCTTATTTTCTGGATAAGGGTTTCGAGGTATGGGGCAATACTACTGCATATTGGACTTATGGCGACAAAATAAAAAGTAGAGTGCAGGGCATGGGCTTCGGCACTTATAATTTGGGCACTGACTGGAGGCTTTACAACACAAAGTCGTCAACATCAATTTATGGAATTTTTATGGGCGCCGACAACGCATGGAACATACTCCGAAAAAAGGAAGCGCCTTTGATGGATGAGATAGCGTCGGGGAAACTTCCGGCGTTGCGTGAGATGTATGCGCTGAGGCCCAACCCGGCGGCATCGGCGAAAGTTACTCCTTTGAACATTCAGAAAAATATGGACTGTTCTTCCCTTGAATATCTTTGTAAAAAAGGACAGGAGTGTGCTGTTGCAGAAGGATTGCAGAATGTCGGAAATATTCCAATGCTGTTTTCAAATCAGAAAATGAATTGCATTGTTCTAGGCAAAGATAAAACAATGTCTGTGCCAGTCGGAAAAATCTGTTCCTCTTTACTTTTCCTCCATACTATTGCTGCTGTTGATGAACAGGGCGTAAAGGATTTCAACGGCAAGGGACATTGGCGTAACTGGCCATATGGTTATGTCCTGGGGGATTATCAGGTATATTATGATGACGGAACTGTTGAAAAAATGCCGGTGCGGCTTTTCTGGAATATCGGTATCACGGATATAAATCCGTTGTACCGTACTACCAACGATAATCGTTATGTTATGCCTTTGAAAACTTCAGACGGCGGATATAGGTTTCTCTATCAGTGGGAATGGGTAAATCCGCATCCTGACAAAAAAATAGAGACGATAACATACGTTGATAATAAGGAATTTAATTTCAAAATACTTCTTTTTGCGATTTCATGCAGGGATAAAAAATAATATTAAGAGGATGAATAATGTGTAACATAGGCGGATATATCGGGAATGAAAATGCCGCGTCCGTTCTCTTGGAAATGATGGAAAAGCAGGAAGGATTTGGTGGAGGTCATTACAGCGGGATTGCGACTTTGCATGAAGGAAAAATTTATCATGCCAAAGTTGTCGGGAATTTCGCGACGCTCCGCAAAGAAACAGACGCGGAAAAATTTCCGGGAAATATTGGGATCGCGCACAGTCGCCCCGGGATGGGCGGTGATCGTGAATGGGCGCATCCCTTTGTCAACGACACTGAAACAATGGTGTATCTGGTAAACGGCCATCCCGGATTTTTCGAGGATGCTGAAAATGAAAAAAAGATTCTTAAAAAACTCTTGAACAGGGGACAGAAGTTTAGAACGGCTTCTGAAAATAAGCGGGCCGAACATTCCAGCTATCCTATTCTGCCTGACGGAAAGTACATTCATGCCAGTGAGTTGATGTGCCATTATATTTCTTTTCTCATGGATGAAAACAAAAAGCCTGTGAATGCCATGCGCAACGCTTTTGTAACGTATCCTGCTGAAATAGCCGGGCTGTGTTTATTTAAATCCATGCCGGATAAAATAATCGCTTCGCGTTTCAATCAGCCTATGATGCTGGGTTTTTCAAAAAATGCTGCTTATATGGCTTCAACCGCCATGGCTTTTCCTGAAAATAAGGATATTGAGATAATAAATCCAATGCCTGTAAGCTGTACAGCCGTTATTTCAAAGACGGGTATGGAGTTGTTTCCTTTCAAACCGATACATGGCAGAGTCGCTAATGTATTCCCTTATTCTGAAGCATGTGAGATAATTCTTAAAACTCTTTCGAAAGATGACGGGAGAACTTTACAGGATTTGAAAAATGCCACGGCCCCGTTATGGGCAAGGGACGCGGCGTCCCAGAAGGATATGCTGGTTTATGAAATCATCCGGGGCCTTTATTCCAGAGACAGGATTACTTGCAAAGATTTCATCATTGAAGGGATGAATGGTACGATGGCATCGCAAAAGAAAATTTATCTGAAACAGGAATGATTATGATAAGAAATTATGAGGATAAAGACTTATCGCTAATAATGGATATAGCGGACAGGGCGTGGCAAAAAATTTATGACATGTACTTGGACGCTTATGGTAAAGGACTCTTTGAAATACTTGTCCCGGATCGTAATTCATCCAAAGGGGAACAGATAAAAAATCATTGCGGAAAATATCCTGAGTGGATTTTTATTTGTGAGGAAAATAAAAGAGTTGTCGGTTTTGTGACATTCTTTCTTGATTATGAGAAGCGTATAGGAGAAATTGGAAATAACGCTGTAGGCCCCGATGCCGGATTGAAGGGTATCGGACAGCAGATGTATAAAGCTGTTTTGAAGCACTTTACTGAAGAAGGAATGACGTATGCCAAAGTTGCCACCGGACTCGATGATGCTCATGCTCCGGCGCGCCGAGCGTATGAAAGAGCGGGATTTGACATTAAAGTTGAAGATGTTACTTATTATAAAAAACTCTAATTAGAGGATTTAAAAACATGAAGGTTTATATACAGTTTGATTTTGAGGGGATAGCCGGGTTTGTCATCAGGGACAATCAGGACAGAAACATACCGACTGTCCTGGAACGCACTAAAAGGCTCATGAAAATTGCCACTGCTGAAGTTTCGGCGGCGGCGGACGGAGCGTTTGCCGCGGGTGCCGACGAAGTAGTCATTTGGGATTCCCATGGAAGCTGTGCAAGCACATTACTTGTGGAGGAGCTTCCCGAAATGGCGCAGTTGATAACGGGTGATTATGCGAAAGGGCCCTGGCTTCCGTTTTTTGAGGGCACTGATATCGGAATGTATATCGGAGGTCATGCCATGGCGGGAACGCCTTACGCGACCGTGCCGCATACCCTCATGGAACTTAACGGCAAACCTTACGGGGAAGTCGGAATGTTTATCCTTGAGTGCGGAGCGAGAAATGTCCCTATGGTATTGCTTTCGGGTGATACCGCCGTCAAGGACGAAGTAAAAGGGCTTATTCCCGATTCCGAATTTGTCGTAACGAAAACAGCCGCGGGCCCGACCCTTATCAAAACAATAACTCCTGCTCTTTCATGCAAAATGATTTTTGAAGCGGCAAAGCGCGGGGTTGAAAAATATAAGAGCATTACGCCTTATAAATTAAAAGCTCCATATAAGTTTAAAGTTCCAGCCAAAGATAATTCTGGAGATGTGTATTATACTTCTCCTGAAAATGATTTGCTGAGTGCGTACAGGGAGTTTCTGAAACTGCATTATGGCTACAGCCAGGGTTGGCCTGAATACAATCTCCGTGATGACAGAAAAGCAGACTGCCTCTAAGAATCATTGAATAGGCGCTCTCTCCCAATTGCAAGCTACTTTCCTGAGTATATATTAGGGAATTCAAAATTAAGGAGTCCCGATGAAACAGAGGAAAGTATTCAAGAAGAAATGGAAAAATCTTACCGGCGGCTTGCCTGACTTTACACAGGAGGAACCTTGGCGAATATTCAGGATAATGGGCGAATTCGTTGATTCATTTGAGACCATGTCCAGTCACGGACCGCTGATTACGGTTTTTGGTTCAGCCCGGACTGAACCCTCTGATAAGTATTACAAGGATGCCGAAAGGCTTGGCCATCTGCTGGTCAAAAACGGATATGGCGTTCTCACCGGCGGAGGCGGAGGCATAATGGAAGCCGCCAACAAGGGCGCATACGAGACAGAAGGAAATTCGATAGGTCTCAACATACAGCTTCCTCATGAACAGCTTCCCAATGAATTCCAGACGACAAGCCTTGATTTCCGTTACTTTTTTATACGTAAAGTCTGCTTCCTGAAATATTCTATAGGCGTTGTTGTTTACCCCGGCGGTTTCGGGACCCTTGACGAGCTTTTTGAAGTCCTTACGCTTGTACAGACAAAAAGAATACCGGAAATACCAATCGTTGTCGTAGGAGAAAAATTTTGGAGGCCGCTTATTGACTGGATGGGTGATACGCTTGCTAAAAACAGCAAGATTTCAATAGAGGATTTCGACCTGTTCTATATAGCCGATAACGCGGATGACGCTGTGGAGCATATGCTTCACGCACACAGGCATCTCAGAAAAAAAATAAAGCATATATAAGCACGGTTTTCAGATATGAAAGCTGAAAAAGAAATTCTTGGGACCGGGAAGGATACGCCGTTCATATTTGATCTCGCCCGGGGGCGTGTGGAGGGGCGTTTCAACGTCAGGCAGGGAAGCTTCAATGAAAAGTTCTTTCACTGCCATCCTCATTTCGAGCTGCTTTATATAGTGGAAGGCGAGCGGGAAGTTATCTTTAAAGACAGGCGTTATAAGGCTTCCGCCGGGGAACTTCTCATTTACTGTCCAGGTGATGTCCACAATGATTTTGGAGGGACTCCGTCAATCTCTTATTTTACTTTCCGTTTCAGACCGGATGAACTACGGAAGGCCGCTCTTGACTTTCCCGACCTTGCCAGAATGGGGCCGGTTGTCAATGTGGGGCACAAGGAAGAATTTCTCTCTCTTTTCAGCAAGATGTTTGAAGAATTTGAGAATCCCGGAGAAGGGGGCCGTGAGCTTCTCAACGCATATCTGATTGAGTTCATAATAAAATTCAGAAGGGCCCTGAATAAAAAACGCGGGAAATCCCGCGCAAAAGGCCGCATAGGGATTGAACGCATTATGGAGCTGATGCAGAAGAATATTTCGGACAGTCTTGATTTGAACAGGATTGCCGGAAAGGCATTCATGAGTGTTTCCCATTTTTCAAAATCCTTCAGGGAAAAAACAGGGGAAAGCCCGAAACGTTATTTCATCAGGGAACGCATCGAAAAAGCTCAGGAACTTCTGCGCTCCACCAAAAAGACGGCGAAGGAAATCGCAGAGGAGCTCGGATATAGCAGCCATTATTTTTTCTACCGCCAGTTCCGCCTGAAAACAGGCATGACCGCCGATGAATATCGCCGCAAAGATGGCCGCCGCTCTTAAAAAAGTGCATACGCCTGAATAGAAAAGTGCATTTCAATCCGTCCGTCGAAAGCTTAAAATATAAGCAGAACAAAAAATATTATTTCATGGAGATTTTATATATGAGCATGAATCCTGAATGGAAACGCAGGGTCGAAAAATGGATTGAAGCACTGGAAAAACTCGTTTATGTCCCAATCGGAGAAATAGAATTTTCCGGTTTTGTCACGAAAGAACAATTGACTGTGTCGGAGGCGCTGAAAAAGAAGTTCGGCAAAATGCCGGAAGGCACGGCGTGGGGCGCAAAATGGGAATACGGCTGGTTCAGGGGAACGGTGAAAATACCGGAGCGACTTAGCGGAAAACGGATAGCTGCCAAGGTGAATATCGGCGGCGAAGCCGCTATAATGCTTAATGGGCAGGATAAAGGCTCTAACACTTTTTGCAACTGGGGGGCAAACGACATAGGGCATAAGGAAATAACGCTTACTCGCAAAGCCTCCGGCAGAGAAAAATTTGAAATACTTGTGGAAAGTTATGCGGGGCATGGTAAGCGGACGGCCGGTGGCGGACCGTGTCCTCATAATATTCAGGTAGTTCCGGAACCGGAGAAGACGCAAGTAGTTGTCGGCAGTAGTAGTTTCGGGATATGGGAAGAGGAGGTCTATCAGCTTCTTATAGATGTCAAAACTCTTTATGGCCTCCGGGAAAGCATGATGGATACTGAGGCGCTCAGGTTTGCCGAAATTGATGATGCCCTGAAAGAATTCACACTTGTCGTTGACCCTGAACTGCTGCATGATGAAATGATGAAAACTGTAAGGCAGGGCAGAAAAATTCTGAAACCTGTTCTTGATGCGGTGAACGGAAGTTCCGCCCCGTTGATGACATGTTTCGGGCATTCGCATATAGACGTGGCATGGCTTTGGCCTTTGCAGGAAACGGAACGCAAGTGTTCGCGTACTTTCGCTTCCCAGTTGGCGCTGATGGACGAGTATCCGGAATATAAATTTCTCCAGGCCCAGCCGCATCTTTACTGGATGGTGCAAAAAAAATACCCCGAACTTTATGAGCGCATAAAGAAAGCCGTAAAAAAAGGGCAATGGCTGGTCGAAGGAGGCATGTGGGTGGAACCTGACACAAACATTACCGGAGGAGAAAGCCTTATCAGGCAGTTTATCTACGGGAAACGTTTTTTCAAAGAGGAATTCGGCGTTGACAGCGAGTTGATGTGGCTGCCGGATGTTTTCGGTTACAGCGGCGCGCTTCCCCAGATTATGAAAGGCTGCGGTATCAAATATTTTTCCACACAAAAGATATTTTGGACATATAACGGAGGAGATCCTTTTCCATACAATATTTTCTGGTGGGAGGGAATTGACGGGACTAAAGTCCTTTCTTACATGCACAATAATTACAGTTCCCAAACAGATCCGGAATCGATTGCGAAGCGGTGGACGGAACGTGTTCAGAAGGACGCTTTCCATAAAGGCCGCCTGCAACCCTTTGGCTACGGAGACGGTGGCGGCGGACCGACGCGTGATCATCTGGAATATCTCAGGAGAGAGAAAAATCTCGAAGGTCTGCCGCGGTGTGAAATCGACAATCCGCTTTCCTATTTTAAAAAGCTGGAAACTGATAAGATTCCGACATGGCAGGGAGAGCTTTATTTTCAGGCGCACCGCGGTACTTACACATCCCAGGCGAAAACTAAAAAGGGAAACCGTCTCTGTGAATTCGCGTTGCGCGACGCCGAACTGTGGGGAGCTGTTTCCGCTTCTTTGAACGGTCTCAAATTTCCTTACGAGCGGTTTATGGAAATCTGGCGCGATGTTTTGCTGAATCAATTTCATGACATACTGCCGGGCTCTTCCATAAACCGCGTTTATCAGGAAGCGGAGGCCTCTTATGAAAAGGCCCTTTCAGGTGCCCTCGCGATAACTGAAAAAGCTCTTGGGAAACTTGTAAAGAAAAATAATGAAAGCGTTACGATTTTCAATTCACTTTCATTTAACAGAAAGGGAATTATAGAGCTCCCGTCTGATTTTTCGGAAGGAGCGGAAACAGAGGACGGACGCGGTCTGCCATTGCAGAAAAACGGTGGGGAAATATATACTCTTGTTGATGATATTCCATCTTGCGGCTGGGTTCCAATTCGCAAGGCAGGGAAGAAAAAAATAGCTCTTAAGTCTCCGTTGAAAGTTGATAAGAATATTATTGAAAACAAGTTTTTCAGAATGACACTGAATGCTGATGGAGAGATAAGTTCACTTATCGATAAAGAGAGCGAACGTGATTTTGTTTCCGCCCCCTGCAACAAACTGATGATGTATAAGGACGTGCCGGGGATTTATGATGCCTGGGACATTGACAGCATGTACAGAAAACAGCCGGTAAATATCAGTTCCGCAACAAAAGTAAAAGTAATGGCATCCGGCCCGCTTTTCGCGGTTATCAATGTGAGCAGGGACATGAATAAGTCGAAGATATCCCAGGACATAATTGTCTATGCGGAAAGCCGCAGGATTGATTTCAGGACTTCCGTTGACTGGCAGGAAAGCCATAAGATGCTGAAAGTTGATTTTCCCGTAAACATAAGGGCTGAAGACGCGCTGCATGAAATACAATTCGGGCACGTGCGCAGGCCTACGCATGACACACTGCCTTATGACGAAGCCAGGTTTGAAGTCTGCAATCACAAGTGGACCGCCCTGACTGAAGAGGGCAGGGGCGCGGCAGTACTTAATGACTGCAAATACGGCGTAAGTGTTGAAGACAACAGCGTTAACCTTACATTACTGCGTTCGCCTCTGGCCCCTGACATGACGGCGGACAAGGGAGAACAGCAGTTTACTTATTCATTCTACTGCTGGAACGGTCCCTTTAAAGACAGCGGGGCCATACAGGCGGCTTATGAGTTGAATTCTCCTCTGAAAAGCATTTGCGGTTATTCAGAAAGAAAATCTCTTTTCAGTCTGGACAATCCCGGCATAATAATTGAAACAGTGAAGCCTGCGGAAGACCGTTCCGGCGACATAATCATCCGCCTTTACGAATCGGTAAGGACGGCCTCTTCATGCGAATTGAAGACAGAGCTTCCGTTTAAAAAGCTGATCGAAACGGACATGCTTGAAAATTCTCTCCGGGAGATAAAATCCTCCGGCGGGAAAATAAATCTTGGGTTCCGTCCTTTCGAAATAAAAACATTGCGCCTTGTGAGCAAATAGTGGTATTCGTTTTAGGGTATAGCTAAATCAATATCATTTTTGAGTTCCGGCAATAGAAGCAAGATGTTTTTAGTAAGTAAAAATAATCCTTTTCCTGACGGATAAAGTTGTATAATGCTGGATGTGGTTTGAGTTTTTAAATTTTCAGGGCTATCAGAATCTTTTTTATATAGATATAAATTTTTGTCTTTGGAGAGAAGCAGATTTTTTCCGCTGAGAGCAACTGTACTTGGATCAATATTTGTAATCCAGAGAGCTCTCAGAGGTGTATATCTGTCGTGTAGCAAAAGGCATTTTGCTTTATTTTTTTTGCTGTCATAAAGGAATGTAGTTCCCTGGTCTCCTGTTATCTGTATTTTGCCGTTATAATTTATCCAGTCAATGCGGTTCTGGAACATTACAATCATATGTATTGTGCTTATGCATAATTCTTCAAGTATTTTTTCGGCTTCCATTGTTTCAGGATTGAATTTGTAGAAAATACTGCCGGTATTTTCTGTTAAAATTTTCTGTCCGCTCCAGTATGCGACTGCCAGCAGGCGATTAGTTTGTGGGTCAGCAAAAATTGATTTTATGTTTTTTCCGTCAAGCAGGGATTTCGGGTTGTCATGATTTTTCGGTGAAAGGATGATTTTTGATTTTTCAGTGAGAGTGTCAAAGCAGATGAGGCCTGTGGCATCTTTATTATCGCCGGCGACCAAATACAGTTTATTATTGAGCAATGCCATTTTATATATTGTGGACAGTCCGTTTTCACTATTCCATTGTTTTATTTTTTTTATCCCAAAGTCAAAAAGAAGAAGCCTGTCTCCCAAGGCTAAAAATATTTTATCCTGATCAACAGACAGCGCGTCTGGTTTTTCAGTGAGCTGGACTTTTTCTTCAAAAAGCATGAGTGAAAGATTATTTTCCATACTTACATCACATTTCAGGATGCCCCAGAAGTGTCCTTTAAAATTTCTAACTTGGAATATAATAAAGAGAGTATCTTTTGAACGTTCCACTTTGTAAAACTCAAGCGGAATGAACAAGGGCTGATTTTTTTGCTTCAGCAGATATAATAATTGACTGATGTGCCTCTGTTTGATTTCATTGAGTATAAAACTGCTAATGTTTTCTTGTGCAGTGGTCAGCAATATTTTTTCCGGAGTTTCAATCGTTTTTTTTTCATCAGTCAATTTTTTTTCATGTGCTGTGAATTTTTTTAATTTCTGGGAAAGGTTGCTTTTTTGGGGACACTTCAATTTTATTTCGGATAAAAAGCAATTTGCGGTATTGGTATTTTTCGAGTTATAGAAATCTACAAGAAATTGAATAATTTCTACAGCCGTGCTGCTTTCATTATTTGAGAGGTAGTCTTTTGCAATGATGGCATCAAGTATTTTTTTTAAGACAGCAATTCTAAAATCAATGCTGATTTTTATGTTTCCATTAATTATTTCCCGGACTGTCCTGTTTCCATTTTTCAGTTGGAGCTTATCTGAAGTGTAATTTCCCCATACCTCATTTATAAGTATATCAGCATAGGTTTCCAGACAAGTTTTTTTTAAGTTGTCAAGTTCTTCTGTCGGAATATTCGTAAACATCTTATCCGGGATTGCGAGGAGCGTTTCAGCTATGGCAAAACGGAAAAGAGGGTCTTTGTCGTTTTTAAATTTTTCCGTCATGTGGTCCAGCGCTTTTTTCCATTCGTTTTTATCTGAAGTCCACGTGTTGGGAATGGGATACCACATAATAGGAATACGTATTGCGTCATATCCGATTATTTTGCGATAAAGATAAGGTTTATTTTTTCTGACGAGTTTTATGGAATCACGGGAAATCATTTCCGAACGGTCAAGGGCTTCGTCGATATCTTTGCAGAATAATATTCCATCTTGCATTTTGGTCATGGAGTAGAAATTTGTTTCTGAATTTTCATACGCATCATAAATGTTCCGGTAAAACGGCCAGTAGAATGAAAACAATTGGCTTGTGTCCGGCATTTTTTTAAATTTGCCGATTGACTCCATGCGGAATTTTGCGCAGAGGCCCATATGAACAAAGAAATTTTCTATTGAAAGTTTATTGCCTAAGTCATTTCTGAGAGTTTCGCTCTCAAAAAGTTTTCGTGCGGCTATATATCCTCTTTCTCCTTTTTCGTTCATATTCTGTAATGTTTTGTAGGCTGAATCCACACTGTCAGGTTTTCTGTTTGTAGTGATTATGAGGTTTTCCAGTATGTTCAAGAGAAAAACATTGTACTCTATCTTTTCAGGATTAAGGGCTATTGCGGCTTCGATTAGAGGAAAGGCTTTTTTGTAATCATAAAAATTGTAGAAAAAGAGAGCTTGTTTATAGAGCATTTCCGCTTCTGTTTCCGTTTTCATCGAAGGCTCTTTGAGTTTTATTGAAGAAAGTTTTGAGTATATTTTTCGTGAAAGTTTCTTTAATACCTTTTCTATTTCGGAAACATTGAATTTCAAATCTTCAGCTAATTCTATATTATTGTTTCTTGCGCATGTGAGTTTCAGTGATAATAACGGCAAATATCCGGATGTGTCAATTTTATAGGAGCCGGAAATATATATACTTGAAGCTTTTAATCTTTCGGGTGAATCAGATGCAAAAGATTTTTCCTTTGTTATTTGCGCTGTTGTCTGTCTTTCCAGCTGGATTACGCCGGGCATTAATATCAGGTTTTGTTCAAGGCCTTTTCGCAGGCTGTCGGCAATCCATGACCACTTTTGAGAAAGTCCCATGTCTTCAAAATCGCCGACGCTCAAAAGGATAAGTTTTTCATCAGGTACGCTTATATTTTTGATTTTTCTTTCGGTTATTCCTGCAATTGTCTTCGCTTTTTCCGTCAGATTTTTTATTTCCATGCTGAAATCAAATATTTTTGTCCCGAACCTGCTATCGAGAAGCCTTATGCGTATAAATTTTATGCCTGGAGATTTCTTCTTACTGGGGCATTGATCTTCTGTTGTTTCACAGGAAAATAAGAGTAAGGCTTCAGCATCCAGTATTTTTCCGGTTTCCATTATGGTTTTTCCGTCAGGATTTTTCAAACCTTTTTCCCTGATGATTAAATCAATATCTTTACGCTCAACGAGAGATAATGAAGGGATATTTGAGAGTTCCGAAATAACGAGGCTTATAAGGCTGTCCAATTCTTTTTCAGAATCGATATTTATCAGTGCCAGACGGGTGTTTTTCTCTGATGCCAAAGCGCTAGGCGGAAAGAGGGTTATCAGGAAAAGCAGAATTAAAAAAATGAAAAATTTCATCATGATTAAAACCTTTACTTGTTTTAATGTATCACTGAAAGAGACTTTAACGAATAAAATATTCCACACTGTATTTTTTCGAAGGAACAGATAGAACGCCGGTCGCTAAGGAGCGCTTTGTTTGTTTTTGGCGAGTTCCTTAAGTTTCAGTTCGTTTCTGCGCGGGGTTCCGCTTTTTCTGGATAGATAAAGGTATCCGACAGGGACAACTATCGCCGTAAGAAGACATGCCGCCGTAGTGCCGAAGAATATGACGGCGCCCAGACAGATTCTGCTTTCCATGCCCGCGCCGCTGGCGAAGAGCAGAGGAAGCGCGCCGATTGCGGTTGAAAGTCCTGTCATGGCAATTGGACGCAAGCGGAGGCGCGATGCTTCAAAGACCGCGGTGGTGAATTCCATGCCTCGGTCACGAAGCTGATTGGCGAATTCCACAATCAAAATTCCATTTTTAGCTGCAAGACCAATGAGCATTATAAGTCCGATCTGGCTATAGATATTCAAAGTCGCTCCGAAAATTTTCAGTCCCGCGAGCGCGCCCAGAAGTCCCAGGGGAACAGTCAGCATGATGACAAAAGGACTCGCGTAACTCTCAAACTGTGCCTGAAATTCAAGAAAAACAACCACTATCGCCAGAATGAAAACAAAAAGCATTGATGATGACGATTCCTTGAAATCCTTGGACATGCCTTTGTAATTGATTTTTGCGTCCTGAGGCAGTTCCCTGCGAACGGTGTTCTCCATGAATTTCAGGCATTCTCCGAGAGTATGGCCGGGGGCCACGCTGGCGGAAATCGTGATGCTTCTTACGCGGTTGTAACGTTTAAGTACTCCGGAATCGGCCTTTTCAACAATTTTCACCAAGTTTGAGAGGGGATGGAGTTTTCCCGTCCGGGATGAGCGCACATAAATATTACGCATATCCGTTGGTGTGCGCCTGTCTTCGTCCTTGCCCTGAAGAATAACGTCATATTGTTCTCCGTTGTCGGTGTAGGTGGTTACCTGTTTAGAGCCGAGCATTGTTTCGAGTGTCGAGCCTATGATCTGGGCCGGAACTCCAAGTTTATTGGCGCGGTTGCGGTCTATGACGATGCGGTTCTGCGGCATGGTTTCCTTGTAGTCGGAATCCACACCGAGGAGTCCCGGATAGTTTCTGGCTTTTTCAAGAATTTTGTCGCGCCACTCGACCAGTTTTTCATAAGTGGGACCTCCGATTACGAACTGAACGGGCTGTCCGTTGAAGGAGCTTATTCCCGACGGCTGAAATGCGAAAACTTTTACGCCTGGAATACTCGCGGTGTCCGCGTAAAGGCGGCCTATGATGTCTTTTGCCGGAATTTTGCGTTTGTCCCAGTATTCCAGAGGCATGATGACGAGGCCGCTGTTTACCGCGCCCAGTTCGTTATGGTTGGAGGGTACTCTCAGGAGCACATGCCTTGCGGTTCCATCTTTGAGAAGTGCCATTGGTGTTTTTTTGACTTCATCTATATACGAGATTGTTTTATTGAGGCCTGTGCCTTCGGGTGCTTTCATGCTCAGAATGATTACGGCCCTGTCTTCTTCCGGCTCAAATTCTGACGGGACCATGTTCAGGAGTCCGGCCCCTATGCCGCAAAAAAGAATAAAAAGGAAAGTGCAGATGAGGGGATGAGCCGCAATTTTTCTCAGCATTTTTTCATAATATCTTTCGATGCCGCCCATGATTTTTTCATCAAGTTTGGCGAACCAATTGTCTTTGTCTTTTGACTTGAGGAGCCTTGAGCACATTACCGGAGAAAGGGTGAGCGCTACGAGACTTGAAAAACATACCGCTGCTACAATGGCCACCGCGAATTCGCTGAAGAGTTTTCCTGTATTGCCTTCGAGTAGGCAGATGGGCAGGAATACGGCTACAAGGACAAGCGTTGTCGCGACTACCGCGAAGCCGACTTCGCGCGCGCCGTTGTATGCCGCGAGAAGGGGCGGTTCACCGTTTTCCACACGGCGGTGGATGTTTTCGAGCACCACAATGGAGTCGTCAACCACCAGTCCTATCGCGAGGACGAGGGCCAGAAGCGTCAGAAGGTTTATCGAATATCCGAGAAAATAGAGTACAGTGAATGACGCGATAAGTGAAATAGGGACGGTTACAGCCGGCACCAGCGCGGCGCGGAAACTGCCCAGAAAAAGATAAATTATGGCTATTACGAGAAATGCCGATATGATGAGCGAGGAATACACTTCGTTTACCGCGGACTGGATGAATACAGAATCGTCCTTGCATATTTCAAGTTTCATTCCGCGCGGAAGCGTCTTGCGGATTTCGGGAAGCATTTCCTTTATTTTATTTATTACGTTCAGCGTATTTGCCTTGGACTGCTTATTGATGCCGATGGCGACGGCGTTGTTGCCGTCAGCGCTGAAAATATCGCGCGTGCTTGCTTCGTCCACCTCTATTCTGGCGACATCGCCGAGGCGGACGAGATGTCCGTCCTTGCCTTCAAAAAGCACGAGCCTGCGGAATTCTTCCGGTGTTTTATAGAGCCTTTCGAGGCGCATTACGAATTCCCTGTCTTTTGATTCGAGGCGTCCCGCCGGGAGTTCCACATTTTCCGCGGTGAGGGCGTTTTCAACATCTGCCGATGTGAGGTTGTGTGCCGCGAGAGCTTTCCGGTCGAGCCATATGCGCATCGAATAACGTTTTTCACCGAATATCCTTACCTCGGAAACGCCGTCAACCACCGAGAATATGTCCACGAGATTTCTGTCAGCGTAATCGGTGAGCTGCATTGTGCTCATATCCGGATGGTAGAGGCTCATTATCATAACGGACATGCCGCCGGTATCTCTCTTGTATATTCTCGGGGAATCGGCTTCATCGGGAAGCTTGGAGGCTACTCTGCCGACTTTGTCCCTGACGTCGTTTGCGGCTTCTTCTATATTGACATTGGTATTGAATTCGAGGGTGACGTTGGACATTCCGTCTTCACTGCTTGAATCGATGGTTTTAAGGCCGGATATTCCTGAGACGCTGTCCTCTATAATCTGTGTGACCTTTGTTTCGACGACATTGGCGGAAGCACCCGTGTATTCGGTTTTGATGGAAACTATCGGAGAGTCTATATCCGGGTATTCGCGCAGAGGCAGCCTCTGATAGCAGATTATGCCGAAGACGATAAGCAGCAGACTTATCACAGTGGCGAATACAGGGCGTTTTACTGAGATATCGGAGAGTATCATTAAACGCCTCCCTTTCCCGGGGCAATCATGACTTTTTCTCCGTCCTTTACCTTATCAATGCCTTCGCATATAATGTTTTCGCCTTCTTTCAATCCGTCTTTCACCTCAATGCTTCCGAAGGTACGTGCGCCTATTGAGATTGAACGTCTTTCGGCGGTCATGTCTTTGCCCAGTATATAGACGAAGTGTTTTTCCGCGTATGAGAGCAAGGCTTTTTCAGGGATGGATACGGCTTCTCTGGGATTGCTGATTATTTCTATGTTCATCAGCATTCCGGGTTTTAGCATGGAGCCGGGATTAGGAAATTCCGCCTGAATGGTTACGGCCCTGGTATCGGGATCAACCCTGGAGTCTATGATGCTTATTTTGCCTGTGAATTTTTTGTCCGGATATGCGGCGCATCCGGCTTCGACGGTCATTCCCGGTTTCAGCGAGGCGATAAAGGTTTCCGGCACTGTGAAGGAGAGTTTTATTACAGAGAGGTCGTCAAGAGTAGTTATTACGGTGCCTGCGGTAATCAGTGTTCCGGGGCTTACTTTCCTTATGCCGGTGACGCCTGAAAACGGGGCGCTTATGTTGCGTTTTTTTATTCTTGCCTCGACCGCGTTAAGTTTTACTTTGGCGATTTTCAGCTCATAGGACTGTTTGTCGAATTCTGTCTGGGCGACAACTTTCTTGTCATAGAGATTCCGGGAAATTTTGTATTCACGGTTTTCATCCTCCAGGAGGAGGCGGATTTCCGAGAGGGCCGCAAGTTCCTCCTTCTGTTCGAGAGAAACGAGGAGCCGGTCTTTTTCTACATATTCGCCTTCATTGAAATGGATTGTGTCCACAAATTCGGTTATGGACGCGGTGATGTTGACGGATTCCCTGGCGTTTGCGGTGCCTATCGCCTCAATGCGGTCCTCAAATTTTTTCTTTTCCACTTTGGCGATTTCCACCAGAGGCGGAGGCTGTGCCATTTTCAGTTTTTTAGTTCCGATCATGCTTATGAGATAATATGCCCCGTAAGCGGATGCCAGGCTTATCAGTATTATCAGAATAAATTTAAAAGCTTTCATTTAATCCTTCCGTCAGTTTTTTCATTATCTTTGAATTATTTTTCATTGCAGCAAACCTTATTCCCGAATCCGTTCATGAAAATATCAGCAACCAGTTCCAGCGGCGGCATTTCAGAGGGATTTTCTCCGAAGGCATGGTCCCTTGCGCGCATCATTCCGAGCAGAAAGGCAGCCTGTGTCGCAAGGTCAATATCTTCCCTTATCAATCCTTCCCTGCGCCCTTTTTCAAGTATTTCGGCAATCGCGGCCTGAAGTTTTTTCCGGTGAACGTTGAATTCATCCCTGCGCTTGTTTTTCAACGCATGGAGGCGCATCTCATGTTCGCCTATGGCCCTGAAAAGTGAATGCCGTCCCAGAAAGAAAGCGCTGATTTCCGTGCAGACTTTTATCATTGCTTCCCTGAACGAAAAGTTTTTCTGTTCCGTCAGCCCTCTTATTGATTCGCAAAGTTCATCGTGACCGTGAAGCGCGAGCTGAAAAACAAGATCGTCCTTATCTTTGAAATATAAGTAAATAGTACCTTTTCCCACTTTCGCGGCTTTCGCCACGTCATCCAGAGTGAGTTCGTGATAACGCTTATTCCTGAAAACTTTTTCCGAGGCGACGAGTATCAGCGCTCTCTTGTCTTTCCGGGCCATGAAACAACTCCTTGTAAAACTGACTGGTCAGTTTTATTATATTATAATGGCAATATCTGAAAAAGTCAATTTCAGCGGTAATTTGCGTAGCATTGAGAGAAGCAAAACAGGGACAGAGGAAGCCCGAGAACAGAAAGGGTTGCTGTCGCAGGAAGATCTGGCGGAAATCCTGATGTGTGATGTATGCACGGTCTGTCTTAAAGTCCCGGCGAAGCCGGTTAAGTTCAAACGTGTCACAAAAATCATTTGGGCTTGTTTCTCAGCGCTTAAGTCGGGCGCTGATTCTCCCTGCGGTTTTAAGGCCCAGGCCGGGGACTCTTTCCGCGATTTCCTCAGGGCCCGCCTTGCGGAGTTCGTTTATGGAAGAGAAGGCTTTCAGTATTTCTTTTTTTCTTATTTCACCTATGCCGTCTATTTCGTCGAGAATGGATTCACTGATTCTTTTTTCTCTGAGCGTTCTGTGGTAAGTTACCGCAAAACGATGCGCCTCGTCACGGACGGCCTGAAGCAGTTTGAGCGCCGCGCGGTCTCTTGAAAGAAGCAACGCCTTATCCCTTCCGGGAATGAAGATTTCCTCATTCTTTTTTGCCAGTCCTATTACCGGAAGCGGCGGGCAGTTTATTTCGAGAAGGGCTTCCAGTGCAGAACTGAGCTGTCCCTTGCCGCCGTCAACAAGGACAAGGCCGGGCATGGCTCTTTTTTCTTCCAAAATCCTCGAAAAACGGCGTTTAATGACTTCTTTCATCATGGCGAAATCGTCGGACTGCATGACTTCTCTGATTTTAAACCTGCGGTAATTTTTCCTTGACGGTCTGCCGTTTTCAAAACAGACCATGCTTGCCACCGCGAAACGGCCCCCTATGTTGGATATGTCAAAGGCTTCAATGTGTTCGGGCGGCGCGGGAAGCCCCAGTGCTGATTGAAGGTCTTTCACTGCTTCGCTCCCCGGAGAGGAGGGAATACAGGCGAAACGGAAGGAGCGGTTTGTTTTTCCGAAAACCTCCTGAATATTGTCCATTATGTCACGCCACTGGGCGGCTTTTTCGAAATTCAGCTTTGCGGAAGCATCATTCATTTTTTCCTGAAGATTTGCGATCAGGTCTTTTATATTTCCATCAAAAAGTTTTGAAAGTTCTTCAAATTTTTTTCTGTAATCCTCTTCTGAAATTTTTCCGACGCACGGTTCGGAGCAGTCCTTCACCCTGGCGGCCATACAGTGCAGGCGGTCTTTTTCGCATGGCTCCTGAAGAGGGCATGTCCTGATATTGAAATATCTTGATAGAAATTCAACGGTCTGACGGAGAATGCTTCCTTTAGGAAAAGGGCCGAAGTAGCGGCAGCCGTCATCTTTCCTGAGCCTCGCAAGAGAGAGCCTCGGGAATTTTTCCTTAAGGTTGATTTTGATGATGAGAAATCTTTTATCATCTCTCATGAGGACATTGTAGCGCGGCGCGTATTCCTTTATGAAGCGGGATTCAAGTATGAGAGCCTCGTCCTCATTTTTGACGGCGTAAAATTCCCATTTTGCTATGGATTTTATGAGAGAACGGAGCTTGGGGTCCGCCGTTGTTTCTCGTGACGGCTGGAAATAATGGGACATCCTTTTGCGGAGGTTCGCGGCTTTTCCCACATAAATAACTTCCCCGAAACGGTCCCTGAAAGCATAAACCCCCGGCTTCGGCGGAATATCTCCCGGATAAAAGGATATTTTCATGTCAGACCTTCATATATTAATGCAGAATGCAGAATGAAAAATGCGGAATACAGAAATGTTTTTTATCTTTTAAGTTTGATGCACTCTGGATTTCTCTGCGGCATATTTCTTTTCCCGCTTTAAGGTTGCGTTATCAAGAGGAATTTTATTCCAGTTTGTATTCGCCTCTTTCGTAGAGGCAGTTCAAGGCGACGCAGATGCCGGAATACTCGCCGATATCCTTTCCGAGCGCGCTGGCTTTTATCGCGCAGGCCGATAACATTTCAGGCCAGCAGAAACGGGGGAGATAATTTTTTACTGGATTCATGAAGAGGTTTCCGGTGGCCCAGGCGAGTGTTCCGAGTACGATTATTTCAGGATTGAGGGCGTTGATGAGCATTCCCAGCGCCTGTGCATTTCTGAAACACATTTTATCCCATATATCGAGGGCATAGCCGTTTTTTTCCTTCACTGCGGCAACGAGGGCTTTCATATCCACGTTTTCGAGTTTACCTCCGGCAGCTTTGACTATGGGGTGTTCGGGGGTTCCGGCGAGTTCGGACTGCATCCTCTGGGCTATGGCCCTGCCGCCGCAGAACGCTTCGTAACAGCCTCTCAGTCCGCAGTTGCAGAGGGGGCCTTTTACGTCTATGACCATGTGTCCGACTTCGCCGGCGAGGAAGCTTTTTCCCTGAATGAGATGGCCTTTGGCGATGATGCCGCCGCCGATGCCGGTGCTCATTGTCAGGTATATCATATTTTCACAGCCTTTTCCGGCCCCGAAAATCCATTCGGCAAGCGCTCCGGCGTTCGCGTCGTTGTCAAAAAAAGTTTCAACGCCGAAAGCTTTTTTCATATAATCCCTTATAGGCACATTTTTCCATGATTTCATATTTGTAGGGCATAGAATAAGGCCATTCGGGATATCCATGGGGGCCGGCGCGCCTATTCCTATGGCACGGAGCTTTTTTTCGCTGATGCCGGAAGCAGCGAGCAGTTCTTTGCCGATGGAGACGAGTTCCGGCAGGACGTCGTCGGGGCTTCTGTCTTTGCTGTCGATGCGTTTAGAGCCGAGAATTTTTCCGCGGGAAGTGCCGAGGCATACCGCGATTTTTGTTCCTCCGATATCGAAACCAAGAATCGGGAATTCATTATTCATATCATTTACCCTGCTTGTATTGATAAATAAACTTTGATTTTACGATAATTGAATATATCTTGTTATTGTGCTTAAATAAAGTGTTTAAGTTAAAAATCATGGTTTAATAAAAGAGGCTGAAGATGTTTATTCAGAATATTGTCATAGCCGCGGCGGAGCCGAGCGTTTATTATGCTTTTGAGAAAAGCGACCTTGTAGGGAAATCCATAGTGCTTCTGCTTTTCATCTTTTCGATTTTCACATGGACGATAATGCTGGAAAAGGGAATATCTCTGTTCCGTGCCAAAAAGGCTTCCGAAAAATTCATCCATGTTTTCAGAGACAAAAAATATTCGCTGTCCATTCTGAAACACGCAAAGGAAAACCTCAGTCCGGTAACGAAAGTATATGAGATAGGAGCTGAAAAGCTTCTGGATTTTTATGCGATAACCCCGGACATGGCGGAATTTTACGGTTCCGCGCGCTGTCCGCTGAAGAAACTTTCGACCGCGGAAATAGAATCCGTAAGAACTGCGCTTGAACGTTCGGTTTCCGATCAGATTTTGAGGATTGAAGACAAAATGGGTTTTCTTTCGACAGCTGTCAGCGTGAGCCCGTTTTTCGGTCTTTTCGGAACGGTCTGGGGCATAATGATGGCGTTCATAGCGCTGGCGATTCAGGGCAGGGCGGATATCGGGGCATTGGCCCCCGGCATAAGCGGAGCGCTGTTGACGACGGTTGTCGGCCTTATCGTGGCGATACCTTCTCTGATGGGCTACAACCTGCTTTCGATAGTGATACGCAAAATTACGGTTTACATGGATAATTTCGTCGAAGAATTCATGGCAAAACTCAAACTGGAACAGTTCGATATCAAGTAAGAGTGAATTATGGCACGAGAAAAACACAGGTCTCAACTCGACGCGATTAACACGATAAATGTTACGCCGCTGCTTGATACCGCTTTCATGCTTCTGATAGTGTTCATGATTTCAGCTCCCCTGCTTGAGTACGGGGTGGATGTCTCCCCCCCTGAAATGAACGCCGAAAAAATTCCCGAAGACAACAGCCGCGTAATCACGCTGAACAAGCGCGGAGAAATAGTTTTCAATAAAAATACTCTGAGTAAAAGCGAGTTTATGAAGGAGCTTGACGGCATACGCGATAAGAAAGCGGCAATACTTCTGAGAGCTGACGGCAGCCGCCCATACAGCGAAGTCATGGATGTAATGAAAATCGTCCGCGCGGCGGGTTTTAAAAATATTTCCCTTATCACTCAGGCCGAATCAAAATGATTGAGAATAAATATGCTTTTTCCGTCGGATCAGGGTATCAGTCCTTTCCGTACCCCGACGATGACAAGGAGCTTATAAGTCGAAGGCTTAAAAAAAGAATCTTTGTTTCCGTATTGGTCGCGCATATTGTCCTTATCGGCTGTCCCTTCATGTGGTATTTGCTCATAAAATGGCTCAGGCCCGAACTGCCGAAGATAATAAAAATACAGATCGTTGACCTGCCGATAACCGGAAAGCCCCCTCCAAAAGGCACTTCTCCAAGAGGGAAAAAACCATCAGCCCCCAAGACTAAGGAGAAACCATCCCCGCCGAAAGAGAAATCCGTTCCAAAGGAAGAGCCGGCGTCCGTTAAAAAACCTGTTCCGACCCCTCCGGTGGAAAAAGCACCTGAAACAAAAGTCGCGGTGAAGCCGGTCGAAACGGAAAAAGCATGGAAGCCTATAGATATAAGCAAGATAAATATAACGAAAAATGTTGTCGTAAAAGGAAAGACAAAATCCGCGCCTAAAAATATTCCTCAGGTATCGGCCCAGGATATTCTGAAAAAAATAAAGTCGCAGGTAAGTGTTTCAAATGTCATTATGGCGGACAAAAGCACAAAAGGGCTGGACCCTAAAGGGGTTGGCGATATAGGTGTTTCCACAGGAGTGGATGATGGCACGGGGGGCATAGCCGGTTCCAAGCTGGCCATGTATTACGAAATGGTTTCCTCATACCTTTATAAAATGTGGAAACAGCCGGGAAAAGGATTGATAGGCAATGCCAAACCGACTGTTGACGTACATGTATCCATTGACGCGAATGGCAGGATTTTATCTTCTAAAGTCATAAGAAAAAGTAATATCGGCGCGATGGATACTTCAATTGAAACATTGCTGAAGGAAGTTACGAGCCTGCCGAAACCGCCGGGCGGCGGCATGGAATTCGACATAACCCTGGAAATATCAGATAACCAGTAAACTTTCAAACACCGCGAATAAGAGTCCCTCGGCACTATGATAATATGGCAGAGGGACTGTTTTATTTAGAATGTGAAGAACTAAAAAAGTGAAAGAGGAAGATGAAAATCAGAAGTTTAGCTTTTATGTTGATGACAATCGGATATCTGCTTGCGGGAATTTGTGTTTCCGGAGCAGAAATATTAAATGGCTGTAAAGAATATTATTATGCGATAGTGGAAAGCAGCACCGGGAAAATTCTGAAGCAGGAAGGAAATGTTTCTGCATCCGAAAGATATGCCCCATGTTCGACGTTTAAGATACCATTGGCCCTGATAGGATATGATACGAACGTGCTCAAAGATGAAAACAGTCCGTTAATTCCCTATGACAAAAAATATCCCGCGCCCTTGGAATCATGGAAAAGTGAACAAACCCCAAAAAATTGGATAAAAAACTCATGCGTCTGGTACAGTCAGGAAATTGTCGAACGGATGGGTATGGAAAAAATAAAAAAATATCTTGCGGATTTCAAGTATGGAAATCAAGACATGTCCGGCGGTAATCCGCACTCATGGTTGGGCGCCTCGCTGGAAATATCCCCGGAGGAGCAGATAGCGTTTATGAGAAAAATGCTTAACGGGAAACTCCCTTTGCAAGCATCCAGTTTTGAAAAGACCAGAAAGATTCTCTATATCGAAACCTTTGACAACGGAGTGAATTTTTACGGCAAAACGGGTACCGGGAACAGCAGAAATACTTCCGTAGGCTGGTTTGCAGGATGGGTTGAAAAAGGAAAGAAAGCATACATTGTGCTTATGTTTCTGAAAAATTATAAGCCGTGCGGAGACGCTTTGCCCGGCGGGCCCGCTGCAAAGAAAAAATGTAGAGAACTTATATTGGAAAGCGTTTGTCCTGAATAAAGTTCAGAAGCAGAAAGAAAGTAGGAGGAGAATTTTAAAAAAGTCACTTCCCTGCTTCAAATATGGGAAAATAAGTCTATCTTATTCGAAAGCTTATAAATATCCGGAAAATTGTCATGATTTTATTAAAGCCTGAGATATCTGTTGTTTTTCCTACGTATAACCGTCCCGGGGAATTGTTCCGGACATTGAAACTGCTTTCGGAAAATATCACTGTCCCTTATGAAGTCCTGATTATGGATAATTCCCACGAACCGTTGAAACACAGTTTTAAGAAAAATGAAAGATATTTTTTTTCAGGCGAAAATCTTGGGGCCGCCGCTAGAAATATCGGAATAAGAAATGCGAATGCCTCGTACATACTGATGCTCGACGACGATTCTCATCCGTTTCCGGGAAGCGTGGAAAAAGCGTTGCGCCGCCTGAAAAATTCATCCCCTGAAACAGCCGGAATAACCGGGCTTATACTCAGGCCGAATGGAGGCAGGGAAAATCCTCCTTTGCTTCCGACCGCTTTTCATGGATGCGGCTTTCTCTCCAAAACGGAAACTCTTCTCAAACTTGGAACTGATTTTTATCCGGATGATTTCTGTTTTTACGGAGAGGAATACTGGTCAACTCTGCTTCTATACAGGGCGGGATATAGTTTTGAATTTCTTGAGGATTTCAAAATATGCCACAGGATGAGCGCTTCCGGGAGAGATGTCGGCAGGATACTTTATCAGCTTACCCTGAACAACCGCCGCACTTGGAAATCTTTTGTCCCTGATATATTTCTGGAGAAGATTACTTACGATACCGAGAGGCGCTATGAGCTTATTTCCACAAAAGAAGGCGTGCGTGAATCTTTTCTGAAAGCTATCGGCGAGGAAATAGAAGTGAAAACTTACGGCGAAAAGATGAGCGTTGAACGCTTTGAGAAGTTCAGCATGATAAGTAATTTCAGGGAACTTTTCATTTCCGGAAAACTGAGGAGCGGAACTCCTGTAGTCCTCTGCGGCTGCGGTAAATTCCCAAGTCTTTGGATTGATGTTTTGAAATCGCATGGAATTAATGATATTGTGCTGTCGGACCTGAACGGCGGTCTTGTCGGAAATAAATACCGTGAATATGAAGTGCTATCCCCCGATGAGGCCGAAAAGATGATGGGAAAAGGTTTTCATGCCGTATGCGGACACTCCTCCAGAACTGATACGGACACCTGGAAAAGTTTACTGCGCGGAAAAGCTTATAATATAACAGACCTGCTGAAAGAGGTGCCTGATGAAAAATCTGCTTAAAACATTTTTTGCTCCCGCTGAAAGATCGTCCGCGCGGGAACTCCAGAAGAGCCATGAATATTTTTCCAACGACGAACTTCTCAGAAAGGTACTTAACTGTGTTCCGGATATTCTTCTGGTACTCAATAAAAACCGTCAAGTCGTATATGCAAACAAAACATTGTACAATGCCTTGGGTATCAAGGAATTCAATGATATAAGAGGCATGCGCCCCGGCGAAATACTCAATTGCGTTCACGCTGAGGAATGCGGCGGAGGCTGCGGCACTTCGGAGTTCTGCCGGGAATGCGGCGCGGCAAATGCCATTATACAGAGTCTCATCGGCTATGAGGACGTCCGCGAATGCAGAATAATGCGTAAAGATACCGGAGAAGCTTTTGATTTCAGAGTATGGGCTTTTCCGCTTTCCGCGGGAAAAGAGAATTTCTCTATCTTTACGGCTAAGGATATAAGGCATGAAAAAAGGCGTGAAGTGCTCGAGCGTATTTTCTTTCATGATATTATGAATATAGCCGGAAATTTTGTAGGAATTACTGAAATGCTTGAAGATATTCCGGATAGAAAAATCTCTTCTTATGTAAAGATGCTGAGGCTCAGTTCTGAAAAGCTTATTGACGAAATAAATTCACAGAGGGAACTCATGCTTGCTGAAAATTGTGATCTGAAGGTCAATCCTGTCCAGATAGACAGTTCTGAACTGCTCAAGGACATACTTGAAACCTGCAAAACAGGCGACGCCGCAGCAAAACGCCACATAAAGATAGGGCATGACTCGCATAAGATTCTCCTTATCAGCGATATTGTTCTTTTGAGGCGTGTTATGGGCAATATGATTAAAAATGCTTTCGAAGCTTCCAAAGAAGGCGAAAGCGTAACAGTCAATTGCGAGTATTCAAAAAATAATGACGTTGTCTTCAGCGTCCACAATAAAGGTTTTATCAAACCTGAAGTCCAGCACCAGATTTTTCAGAGATCATTTTCAACGAAAGGCCCAGGAAGAGGCCTTGGTGCTTACAGCATAAAGCTTCTGACTGAACGTTACCTTAAAGGAAAAGCATCGTTTGAATCGAGCCCGGAAAAAGGGACTGTTTTTAAAATCACACTGCCCTTGAGTTGTGTATAGCTAATAAAAATAAGCTTTAGTTGTCAGATTTAATATTTTAACGGATTTTGTCTTGAAAAAAGCATACTTGATGTTAAAATACTGAGGATATAAAAAAAATCGCATCGGACATAGATACATTTAAAAAGATTCAGTGAGGTTATAAAATGTCTCTACATGATCATCAGCCTACGCACGAAGATTTTCTCAAAGCGCAGCGGATAAGTATCAAAGATATCAAGGAACATGTTACCGGGCCTGTTGTTTCTGTAGTTTTCCATATAATCGTTATATCTCTTTTGGGATCGATTATTGTATTCAAGGCCCCTCAGGAAAAGCACGATATAGCGGTTGAGATGAGCGAGGTTGATTTGAAGGAAATAGATAAAATACCCGAGCCGCCCTTACCGCCTGAAGATGTGATTGAGGAAGTTAAGATTGAAATAGAGAGGCCCCAGCTTCAGCAGACCGCCGTTAATGTCGCCGCTGAAAATATTTCCGTATCCGAATCGGCATTGACGATAGCGCTCCCTGACCTCAGTTCCGTAAATCCCGGCAACGCGGCTATAAACTCAGCCTTGAAACTGCCTGACTCATATGCCATGCGTTCAAATGCTGAAAGCAGATTGAAAGCTCTGAGGACATATGGCGGCGACAGCAGAAATGAAATTGCCGTTACAAAGGGGCTTGACTGGCTTATGGCCAATCAGAATGAGGATGGCTCCTGGGGCATTTTCCAAGGTTCCAAATATGCTTTTACCGCCCTGGCTACGCTCTCATTTCTTGCTCACGGCGAAACTCCGCAGTCCCAGAAGTACGGCCCCACTCTCATCAAAGCCATCAAAATGCTTACAAAATGGTCTGATGATCAGGTGAAGAACGGTAGATATATCGGTTCAGGAGGAAGCTATGACCATGCTATTGTTGCTTATGCTCTGGCTGAATCTTACGGGATTACCAAGATACCCAAAATAAAAGACGCCATGAACAAGTGCATGAAAATCGTCATAAGTTATATGAATTCAATGGGAAGTTATTATTACTGGTATGACAGAATGCCGAGGATACATAACAGGGATGCCATTACCGGAAGAATGCCCAAAGGGTATAAGCCGGAGCCTCCCTGCGACTTGTCATTTGCCGGCTGGAATTATCAGGCGCTTAAAGCCGCGTTCTCAGCGGGTTGTGATCTCCCCGGGCTTCAGGATGCTATTGACAAGGCTGTCGAGGGCTTGAGACAGCATCACTATAATAAAAAAGAAGAAGGTTTCGGTATTACCGGCGCACTCGCAAAGCCTGACTTCGGTATGACCAGCGTTGGTATATTGTGTCTGGGACTTTTCGGTGAAGGCGAGTCCAGAGAAGCGCAGGGCGCCTTTAAATGGCTGAGAAAAAATAATTCCGAAGGCCTCGCTAACTGTTCATGGAAATATAACAAAGCCGTACATGATAAATATCAAAAAGCCTTTACCTACGCTCTCTATACATGGTATTATCAGACGCAGGTGCTTTTTCAGGCGACAAAAGGCAGGGGCGGGGTTTGGAAAAGATGGAATGATTCGTTTTCAAAGGCCCTTATTTCGGAACAGGAAAAAGATGGCTCATGGCTTTCCCCAGCTGAAAAATACGGTTCACATCTGGACCCCTCGAAGACAGTGGCTGAGTGGTCCAAAATTCCCGCGTTCAAGGAAACTAAAGACCTTAAAATCTATGCCACTACTATTTGCGTACTTACCCTTGAGGTATATTATCGTTATCTGCCCACTTATAAGCTGATAAAGTCAGTCACAAAGGGCAAGACTACTTCTGAAGAAGATGAATTAGGTTTGAAAATCGAATAAAATACCGGAGCCTTGATAATGAAACGGACTGTTTTTATTAGTATACTTGTTTTAGTTTCTTTCGCATTTGTTTTTTCCAGTCTTGACGTTACTGCCGCGAATATCAGTTCCATAGTGCAGAAGGCCAGGACACAGAAGGGAAGCAAAACCATCACATGCAGTCCTAATGGAGAAAAAGAAGGTACTGTTTCCCTTGAAGAAGGCATGAAAGAGCTCCGCTCTGGAATGGTTCTTCATCTGCTTCCGGGTTATTATAACCCGAAAGAACTGATAATGATTGAGCAGAACAATGTAATAATAGAAGGCGATGGTTCCGGCGGGGAATGTCGTCTTCCTATGGTGATTTATGGTAAAGACTGTATAGTTCGTAATATACATTTGCGGTGGCTTGAGGCTGGAGACATTACAGTTGTGGATACAAAGGCATGGAATATCGCGATTACGAATGGGGGAAAAAAAATTGAAGTTGTTATTTTCAATACTATTGCCCGTAGCCTGAGCATATATGCCGACAAGAGCGATATTACTATAAGCGAATCAAGTATTCTGCAATCCTATCTGCCAAAGGAAGGCGGCGAGGTTGATGCCGCATGGCGCTATAATACCAGTATACATGGAAGTTATTATACTATTATAGCTTCCGGCAATATGGAAAAGAAAGGCAATGTAACTTTCGAAAAGTGTATTTTATATTCAAATTCCGGCATTTTTTCTGTTCCCGCTAATAGCAAACTTATTGATATCACATTCGATGGTAACATCATATTTTTTAAAAAAAACCTTGCAATGACGAAGGAAAAAACTGTAAACGACCTAAAGGACCTCAAGGATTTTTTCGGTGTAAAACTTAAAGGCGATAATATTGTAAAGGAGCCCATCTTTCTAAAAACTCCTGACATTAAAAGTCATTGGCAGCTTAATACAGATACGTTGACGCTTAAAGAGGGGTCTCCGGGGTATGGCAAGGGCATCGGCGCCAATATGGGCCCCAAAAATGTGCCTGTTCCCAAAGTTGTTGAGGAGAAAAAATAGTCAGAGACGGCGGAAGGCTGCAAGAGGTCTTGCGTGATAAATATCGAAAGCCTTTATCTGTCAGCCTTTTTCCGGGAAAGATGAATTAAGTCGAATAAAATACGGAGCTTTAATAATGAAACGGAGCGCTTTAATCGGGTTCTTTGTTTTAATTTCTTTTTTCTCTCTCTTTTCCGGCCTTGACGCGGCGAACATCAATGCCATAGTGCAGAAGGCCAGGACACAGCAGGGAAGTAAAACCATTATATGCAGCCCCAATGGTGAAAAGGAAGGTACCGTTTCTCTTGAAGAAGGCCTTAAAGAACTCCGTTCGGGAATGGTGCTTCACCTGACTCCGGGTTATTACAATCCCAAAGAGCCTGTAATTCTTGAGCAGAACAATATAATAGTGGAAAGTGATGGTTCCGATAATGTCTGCTATCTTCCTCTGACTGTTTATGGCAAAGATTGCGTTATTCGAAAGATAAATGTCCGCTGGATTGAAGCGGGAGATGTCGTGATTGTGGATTCAAAAACAAACTGGGGCGGAATTACAATCTCCAATGGCGGCAAAAAAGTTGAAGCCGTCATCTTCAATACAATCACACATGGTATGTCCATTTACGCTGACAAAAGTGATATTACTATTGCGGAATCTACCATCCTTCGCGCCTATGAGCCGAAAGAAGGCGGAGAAGTCGAAGCGGCGTGGCGCTACAACACCCACGTCAGGGGAGTTTACAATATCATAAATTTCGGAAAAATGGAAAAAAAAGGCGATGTAACTTTTGAAAGATGTATTTTGTATTCAGGATCAAATATTTTCAGTGTTCCTGCTAACGGCAAGATGATCGAAATCACTCTGGACAACAATATCATATACGCGAAAAAGGGTATTGCGGCGACGAAGGAAAAATCTGTAAACGACCTGAAGGACCTCAATGATTTTTTTGGTGTAAAGCTTAAAGGCGATAATATTCATAAACAGCCGACTTTCCTCAAAGAGCTGAACGTGAAAGCTGATTGGCAACTTTATACCGATACTCTGACCCTTGCGGCGTCTTCTCCCGGCTATGGCAAAAATATCGGCGCCAATATGGGCCCGAAAAATATGCCCGTTCCCAGGGAAAACGCGACTCCCGAAAAGAAAAAATAGCTATTCTTTCGTTTTGCTTTTTGAGAGAACGTTCAATATTTCGCTTCCCACCGGAGGGCAGCCGGGAACGAAAATGCCTTTATTTTTATGTTTGGAAGTGCAATTCCCTACGCATAATGTATTGAGCGGGACATCATCGTGTCCCTTGCCTATGGCGATGTTGACGGCTTCGTTTTTCGGAAAATAATCAGAGAGTTTACCTGCATATTTCTTGAGGAAGAGAAGCAATGTTGACTGACACGCGCTGCATGAGGATTTGTCAAGCACATTTATGTTGGGAAACTGTATTGAGAGGTTTTCAGGGGGTTTTTCAAAAGGCGAAATAAAATCCTTCCAGTTTCCCGGTTCTATTTCAATGTTATCAATATTTATTGTTCCATAGCCTCTTTCTGCGCCAAGCCTGAGATGATCTATATTTTCGGCGTCCAGTCCCATGAGTTTGCAGGCTACCGCGTCCGCGGCGAAGGCGTCCGCGCTTACGATTACCGTGTTCAACGCTTTCGGGAAACCCGCGCTTGGCCCCAGCCCTTCCATTCCCGTCATGCCGTCAATGATAGAAAGATGAGGCCGGAGTATCCCGGACACGTCGGCGATAGCTATATTTATGGGCTTTTCGCTGTTTCCTTTTACAGGCGGCAGCATGTGGAGAAGCACTTTGCTCCTGCGCCAGAGGCAGCCTTTCATGTTTTTTACGGAAAGTGTCACTCCGGTGTGCATGTGTGTTTTCATTACCGGGATTGAGACAACTATGTCATAGTCGAATACCGGAGCGCATACCTTGAGGGAATTTATAGCTTTTCCTTCCGGCACATCCGTTTCGACAGAAGGCAGTTCATCCATATCTATCAGGGGGCAGTTTCTTGACGCGGCAACAGAAGCAATTCCGGAAACCTCGAAGGCTTCCATGGTGTTAACTCCTGTGATGGGGCTTTCGCCTACGGCTGTTTCGGCGGCCCCGGCTTCCCTGAAAGCGTCTATCGCGGCGGCTACTACCTGAGGGTCAGTTACCACGCCTGAACCGGGAGGCGCAACCCTTCCGGCGTTAGGTTTCAGAAGTACGCGTTTTCCGCATACCGGGGAAAGATCGAACAGTGAAAGGGCTTTTCTGGTATTTTCATAAGCGCTTTTTCCGAAAGCCGCATATACAAAGGGCCGTTCCCTGTTTTTTGAAAAAGGACTTTCCGAGAGTTTTGATTTCACGTAATGCCCGCCTCTCGAAAGTTTTTTAATCCGTTTTCACCTTCATATTGTTTAAGTCGCTTATATGCAAGGTATTTGCTCTGTCTACCATGTATGGTATCAGGAATATGTCCACTATCCAGCCTATAAAAAAGAGGCCGCAGGTAAAAAGCCATATAAGTCCGGTTATCCATTTGCCGCAGTAAAATCTGTAGAGTCCATGGATTCCGAAACACCCTAAAAACCACAATAAATATGCTACACCACTACTTTTTTCCATAACTTCACCTGTTTGTTAGATTTTAATATTTTCAATTGTTTTAATAATTTCTTCAGAATATTCGGGTATCGCTCCGTTCTGCGAGGCCACATAGGACGCGATTTTTCCGGCAAAAGCGGCGGCTTCGGAAGGGCTTTTTCCCGAAAGGAACGCAAAAAGAAAAGCCGCCCCGTAACTGTCGCCGGCACCTACAGTATCGGCTGTTTTAACTGGAATTCCGGGAATTTCTCTGAACTCGTTTTCATAAAAGACAGCGCTTCCGTTTTCGCCTCTTGTTATGCAGACAATCTCAATGCCGTATTCGACGGAAAGCCTTGCGGCAAATTCCTTTTCAGTCATTGTCCCGTTAAAAATGTATTGGGACAGAAAGACAGCTTCCTCACTGTTGAGTTTCACGATTGATGAAGCTTTCAGCGATTTCTCAATATGCTCTTTTTCAAAGTAATTCTGACGGAGGTTGACATCATAGAATATGTGATCGAACGAAATATTTTCAATGATTTTCCAGAGGCTTTTTCTATTTGTCTCAGTTCTTTGCGCGAGTGTTCCGAAGCAGAAAACGTTCCAGGATTTTTCTTTTATTCTCAGTATGGCGTTATCATTAACGTCAATGTTGTCCCAGGCGGTATTTTCGTTTATCGCATAGGACGGGATGCCTTTATTATCGACTTTTACGTCAACTGTCCCTGTCGGGTATCTGTCATGTACTTGGATGAATTCGGTATCCACGTTCAGGTCTTCCGCATCGAACAGAGCGTCTTTTCCTAAATCATCTCTGCCGAGAGCTGAGATAATTGATACTTCCGTGCCCATTCCGGCAAGGTGGGCTGTCAGGTTGAACGGAGCGCCGCCGAGATATTCCTTATTGCCGATAATATCCCAGAGGAGCTCTCCAAATGAAAGGGCGCGCATATCTTCCTCTTATATTTCTTTAATATCCTTTTGTATTAAGAAATATCTGCTTTTATATTAAAAATACCAGTTTTTTAATGAAAAAGAAAAAGAAAATCTCATATGGATTTGCAGAAACACATTATAACCAGGGCCATGAGAAACGCTATCGCGGCACAATGTTTCGGCATACAGGGTGTTCTGGTGTTCAGAAACAGCCTGATGCTTCTTTATCTGCTGGCCATGCAGCTTGCCGAGGCAAGAGTGCTGACTTATATTGCCATTTACGGGCTGGTCTGCTGGGGACTTACTGTTCCGGCGGCATTTTTATCTGATCGCATGGGAAAAAAGCGGATTGGAAATGTCGGGCATTTTCTGAGCATCAGCGGTTTTGCGGTAATAACGCTTGCCGCGTTTCTTGAAGACAATTTTATCAAGGAGTTGTCTGTTGTTGCCGGGATTGTGGCGTTTGCCGGCGGACAGGCATTTTTTCAGTCCTCATGGTTTCCTCTGCTCAGACCGATTGTTCCGCCTGAAATCAGAGGCCGTTATTTTGGCAAAATGAGAATGGCATGGCAGATTGTCGGGCTGCTTTTTTTCGCGCTTGCGGGCTGGTTGCTGGCATTGTGGGGCGGCATATCCGCATATCAGCTTATTATGGCTGTAATCGTGGTCTTCATGTTTATAAGGTTCTTATTTTACAGAAAGATTCCCGAGCTGGAAAAAAGCGGGAAGGACGGGAAAACTTTCTTTTCGGTATTGAAAACTGTTATCAGGCACGAAGGCTACGCCCCGTTCGGAGCTTATATTTTTCTTATAACTGTTTTTACGGCTTACGCGCCGGCGCTTTTCGCGATGGTTGAGAAAGAGTATCTGAAAATCAATCCGGCAACCGTGGTATGGTTTGCAAATATGACGATGATAGGTTCTGTTTCAGGCTATCTCCTCGGTGGAATGGCAGTGGACAGGCTTGGCACAAAAAAAGTTTTCATGAGTTGTCATTTTGCGTTTGCCTTAGTGCTTTTCCTCTTTGTCATGAGGGGTTTTTTCCCTGTGATGATGATGCCGCTTTTATGGACCTCGCATTTTATCTTCGGCCTTGTCCTGGCATCCAGTTCGATTGCCATTACTTCCGAGATAATCGCGCTTATGCCGGCGGAGAATCAGTCTTTCGCAACGGCCCTTCTGACATCAATGCTTGACGCGGGGATGGCTGCTTCCGGCTTTCTCTGCGCCTTTGCCGTAAAACTGGGTTTTCTGAAAGAAAACTGGACATTTTTTAAAATGTCCATGTGCAATTACGATGCCCTGATACTCGGATTTGCGGTTATGATATTCATCCTTGTAATAACCCTCGGACTTGTCCCTTCCGTGATAAAAAAAGCGGAATGGGGAGGATGAGTTTTACCGCGCTGATAATTTCTCATAGGCTTCATTGTAATAAAGCGCGTTGTCCACGGGCGTATTCTGGGGTATGTGATTGCCGACTGCCATTATGAAGCCCGGATATTTTTTCCCTGTATTCATGCATCTTTCCACTTCCTTGTAAATGTCTTCTTTGCTTCCGTCAAGAAGTATCCTGCAATCGGCGTTGCCTACGAAGCCGTGAGTTTTCCCGTATTTCTCAGCGAAAAGCGTCATGTCCGAACTTGGCTCCATTACCAGCATGTCCGCGCCGCAGTCCACGATATCGTCAAAAAACATCGTATAAGTTCCGTCCGAAGTGAATATTATTTTTTTCCCTGCCTCTTTTAATGGCGCGAGGAGTTTTTTGTATTTCGGGAAAAGATTTTTTCTGTACCAATCAGGAGAAGCGAAGGGGCCGCTCGTCCAGACCATGTCGTCATGGCACATGAAAACAGGTATGCTTGTTTCCGCGCAGGCGTCATAGAATTGTTTAATCCACTCGCAATACATGTCCATAAGCTTTGCGAATTTTTTTTCATCCGTTCCAAGGGACAAGAGGAACATATCCCATCCGAGTATGTTGAGAAGCCCCGATACCATTGTGGTGTAAATACCTGTCATATTAAGGGTATTCGGATAAGTCGTTGAAATACGTTTGTATGTGTCCTCAAAATCTTTCACCAGCGTTTTTTTGTCAAACTCTCCGTATTCTTTCCAGACGTCAAGTGCCCAAACATCTTCAGGATCTTTAAAGGGCGCCTGTACGGTATCCCTGAAATCACTTCTGCCATTGGCGAGTTCGGCGTATTCTGCGTGTCCCATATCGGTTGTGCGGCCGCCTCTCATCTTGAGGTACTGTCCCGCTCCCGAGGTGCTCCACATAAAAGCGTAGTCCCATTTGCGCAGGAATTCCGAGGAAGCGTTTTTCCTGTTTTCCTCTTTTGAAGTATCAATGCCTGTTACCTCTTTTACAAGTTCCCAGTGATTATGCGCCGAGTATTCGGTGCGCGGCACTTTATCCGTGAATTCCATGTTCAAAGCTTTCCATCCCGAATTGTATGACATCTTGAATCTCCTTTTTCTGAATATTAATATTATACAGTTTGAAATACGCTGTGTGAATAGGTATTTTACAGCATTAAATGGATATAATACAGGTGTTCGCTGTGAAAGAGATTCTCTCAAATCTGAAAATATGGATACATAAAGTCGATTATACCGTATGTGGAAAATCCTGGAATTTCAGGAACATAAACAGCCCGTTCGCTCGTTTTTATTATCTGGAATACGGGGAGGGGGAAGTCGAGCATAGCGGAAAAGTTTTCAAGCTTCGTCCCGGCTACGCGTATTTTCTGCCCTCAAGAGAGCCTCTGCACCTTTCATGCTCTTCCGAACACGGCCAGTATTATATACATTTCAACGCCGAAATCCTTAACGGCATTGATATCTTCCAGTTCCTTCATCCAGCTCATCAGGTGAAAGTAAAGGATAATGAATACATAAAAAAACTCCTTAAAAATCTTCTGGAAAAATATTATAAGACAGAGACATCCGATATCCTTGAGAGTCAGGGCATCATGAGGATACTTGTTTCGCTTTTCTTTTCGGAGATAACGGAAACCCAGTCATCGCAGAAAATAGCCGCCGTCGTCAGATTTAAAAAGGCGCTTCATTATATCGAAGAACATTTTACGGAAGACATAACGCTGACACAGCTTGCCGATCTCATGCATCTTCAGCCGACATATTTTTCCAATCTTTTCTGCAGTTATTTCAGCATTCCCCCGATGCAGTATATTACGCGCAAGAGAATTGAAAAAGCCCAGAACCCTATTTCATTCAGCGAATATTCGGTGAATGAAATAGCGGCGCGCACAGGTTATGAAGATGTCTTCTATTTTTCCCGGCTTTTCAGAAAATATTCCGGCAGTTCCCCGAAGCATTACCGGAAACAGAAGTTGTATCTGGTCAACTGATCTTTTTTGTTGTCCCCCAAAAAAGTTGATTTTTTTTTTAAAAACCTCTAAACCTTTTCCGGTGTTGTCCGATAAATGTTCTCAACAGTTAGGTTTATAAGATGTTTTCAATAATTCCCGTAGATTGAAAACAATCATAAGAAATACGGGACGCTGACAAGGATGTTGGCTGCGTAACAAGGAAGTTACAGAAAATGAGCACTAATACTATTGCTTTCAATGTATGGACTAATTATACAGAGAATGTGACCAGACTCCAGAAAGCAATGTCCAAGCTTTCAACAGGTCAAATAACTAACACTGACGATCCGGCAGGTATTGGTATATCTGAACGTATGCGGGCACAGATACGCGGCACGGCAATGGCCCGTCAGAATTCGGAAACCGCGGTTTCCCTCGTCCAGACAGCCGACAGCTGGCTCCAGAAAATAAACGACCAGATATCAAGGATGAAAGCTCTTGCTATCGAAGCTGAGGGTATAACCTCTGCCGCGGATAAAGCCAATGTCCAGACAGAATTCAAAGCCCTCCAGGAAGAAGTTACGCGCATTACTTCAAGATACACTTCCGCCGCCAAATTCAACGGCCTCTACCTTTTCCGCGGCGGCAACGGCGTGGCCGTCGTAACAGGAGACCAGGTTGACGGAACAGGCGGAGGAACGGCAGCTCATTATACAGGTACCTCCCTTTACAGCGGTGCTGATATCAGCGTTGCTTATGCAAATCAGATAAATCTCGCCCATGCGCCAGGTTCTCTTGAGCTGGTGCTATGGAATGGAGTTGGGGCCGTTACTGCTGGTGATGATACCTATGCAAATGCGTTAAATATCTTTATGTCGGGCAGTGCCGGCATTGCAGATTGGGTTAATACTAATCTGGGTGCAGGTGGTTTAGATGCACGTTCTCAGGCGCTTATGCCTGATCGCGCCTCACTTGATATCGTGGATTCGTTGTATCTGAGTAGAAAATGTATGGATCTTGTATGTTCCCCTGTGTTCCTTGTTGCCAGCGATTCCGCATGGGTGGAGGCTACCGCAGGCACCGGCATCGCCAAAAACATAACTGTGCAGATAGGCGCGGACGTTGACCAGAAGATTGAAATAACCCTGAAAAATCTGGAAGTTACGAATACCGCTATAATCGGTACAGTCCATACCTATTCATACGGTACTGGAACAGCTGTTACCGCTTCTTCGCATAGCTCCGTAACGTGGGGCAGCATTATCGATGTTTCAAAAATGAGCGTGAGCTCAATGGACTCAATAGGCAAGATAGACTCTGCCATCGATTTTGTCGCCAATGCCCGAGCGTCCATGGGCGCTCAGCAGAAACGTATTGAGAACACCCGTTCGGGCCTCTTGACTTATGAAGACAATCTCCAGTCAGCCGAAAGCAAAATCCGTGATATTGATATGGCCCGTGAGACCACAAATCTCTCGACATATCAGGTACTTACTCAGGCTTCCAACGCCATGTTGGCGCAGGCTAACTCATTGGGACAGGGCATACTTACCCTTCTCGGTTAATTAGTCTTGATTTTATTCCCGTTCAGGTAATTTATTTTCGGGAATACTTTTCTGCTTTTTCCGCATACTGAAAATTTCTGAACCGGCGTAGCTGTTTTTTCCGGCGTCGTCTTTTCTGATTTTGAACTTGTCTATTAATGAGTTATTTGAGTTGAAAGCCTGTACGGTCAGAAGATTGTATGTAACGTCGACCACACAGAAATGATGGCTTTTTATTATCTTTGCCAGATAGGGCCTTTTTTCTATATCATCAAGTTTGGCGCCGCCTCCGCCGCTTGTTATGAACTGTACCGGATTTAACGTATTTCCTTCGGAGATAAGCGGTTTTGTTCTCGCGTACAAGTGTTCGCCGCCATTGAAAACTATATCTATTTTCAGATTGCTGAAGTCCTCAAGGAGCTTTTCGTTTAATTCATGATTTTCCGCCGGGGACGAACTTTTTACGGCAGAATACGGCGGTACGTGAAAGAACGCTGTCCGCCATCTTGCGTTGGGATATTTCCTTATTTCGTCATAAAGGGCGTTTCTGATTTCCTGAGTATAATCGCCGAGGGAATTGAAAACCCCGTTGAGGCATACGAAATGAACATTGCCCCACATGAAGGAATAGACAGTTTTCGAGAGCGACGGAAAAGCCATTGAAAACGCCTTTTCGGTATCCTGACTGCAAACGTCATGTTTTCCTTTCGTCCTGAAAATGGGCATTGAGCCTAAAGTTCCGGGCGGCAGGGGCTTAAACGCGTTTTCATGCCAGTCGAAGCCGAAAAAATCCCCGCTGTTTTCGGTATCGCCGATGAGGATATTCCCGGTATGCAGAGCGAAAGCCGGAATATGGCCTTTGAAATATGAAGCGAGCCTTGAATAAATTTCCGTGTTCCGGCGGCTTCTGGAGTCACCGTAAACTATGAATGTGAAATCCTTGTGTTCAATCGAAGGCGCCGTCCTGAATTGACAGGATACGTTTACGCCTCTTCCTTTTATAGAGTAAATGTATTCAGTGTCGGGACTCAGGGAATCGAGCCTGAACGTATGTACTTTGCCTGAACTCTTTATCTTCCGCAACGGCTTTTTTTCGCCTTTGGCGTAAAGGGAGAATTCAAGGTTTCTGTCTGCTTTGCCGAGCATCATTATTACGGCTTTTGACGGCCCCATCCATTCGATATAGGGCCCCGTAAATATATTTTTGCCCGTTGGAAAGAAGTAAGCGACAATCAATATAAGCCCGATTACAAGCAGAAGCGCCAGTATTGTTCCCGATATGATTTTTCTATCTGAGTAGTTTGACATATTAAAACTTTCATGAAACGGAATATTTTCAACACTCTCAATTAATATACCTCAGGGAAATACAGAAGCAATTTCAATATTGCCGGTATCGCTTCCTCCCGGAACTGATATCGGCAAAAAACCTTTGAATAAATCCGAATAAGCTCTTTTATTTATTTTCACATGGCGTTAACTTACAAATTTATTGTTTCATTTTTTAAAGTGATTTGAAGCTGAAAGAAAAGATATATGCCTGATAAGAACAAGATAAAGAATCATGAAGGCCATGCCGGAGAAGCACTTAAGCATGGAAAAAACTCTTCCCCCAGGGGAAGCAGGCTCCTGTGTTGTTATCAGTTGTCCGCCGATACACTGAAAGCCCTTTTCAAGGATGATGCCGGACATATAGAAAAAGTTGAAGTCTCCGGATTTAAAGGAACTGAAAACAGTGCGGACTGCACGTGCGGCGGCAATAATAACGGCAAATTGTGTCAGCATGCCAACGCCGCGCTGGCGCATTATTCAAAATTCAGGCACCAGGACCACCACGAGACGCTCCATGCCGATGCCCCGGCTAAATATGCCGGACTTAAATATGAAGGCTTCCCCGAACTTATTTCAGGAGCTATCAATCCCCCGAAAGCGGAAATATCACTGAACGCTGAAACCGAGTTCCCTCATGTTCCCAGCAAATGGGAAAAAGTTATAATTTCAGCTACTCTCCACTACGGGACCCGCGATTATATAGGGAACCTGAGCAATTTAAGGCAGCTTCATTTCGGAAAGAATATGGCGGCTTCACTTCAGGTTTCTTATTTCTCTCAGCAGGACAGGCAGATAATACGTTTTCTGGCCATCAACTCGGAGTCCGAAGATTCAAAGCTCTCCCTGGACTCCGAACAGACCGCGGAACTCTTTCACTGTCTTTCCGGATTCAAGAGATTTTCACGCAACGGCGAACAGATTATCATTCACAGGGAAATAGCCGAACCCGTTCTTGTCTGCCGGAAATCCAAGGATGCTTATCAGCTTTATCCGGCGGCATTGGTGGACGGCTCGCTTCTTCCCATGAAATCGGAAAAAGTGATTATCGGCAGGGCCGGATGCTGGCTTGGCGTGTCAGGTGAATACTGGTGGATGCCTGCTTTCGTTGATGTCGGCTGGCTCAGAAGTTACCTGCGCTCAGAGGAGCAGAGCTGTGATGTGAAATCGGCGGAACTCCTCCTCAGCGGAAAAACAAATTTCCCGTTAAAGGTAATTGAAAGCAGCTTGAAAGAACTCCCTTCCAAAAAATCCAAAATACTCATGTGCGGCGATTTCGACCTCGAAAATGTTTTCAACTTGGATGTCTCCTTTGATTACGAGAAAAAAATCTTTTCCGCCGACGGCGCCAGGCTCGCTTCCTCCGACGGGCATTTCTGGTCCAGGGACAGCCGCCTTGAAAAGGATTTTCTCAACGAACTACAGAGTTTCGGTTTTGAAAAAAACAGTTCCGGTGTTTCCGATTATTCCCTTAGCCTTCACGATATCGAGACGGCAGGAATATTTCTGGATGAATATATTCCTCTTCTGATTGGAAGATATGACGGGATTTATCTTTCGGCAGTCCTCAGTGCCGTGAGCGGGACCGAACACAGAGTGCCGGAGCTTAGTTTCATCTGTTCGCTGGAAAAAGAAAATCATGATAGTTTTGATTTGAAATACAGGATTTTCGAGGGCGATTTCAGAATATCCTGGAGCAGGCTTGCCGCAGAACTGAAACACAACAGAAACTTTATGTTTGTCAGAGAACACGGACTTATAAAAATACCTCCGGCCCTGAGAAAACTCGTGGAAGCAGCTTCGAATATTGTAGAGATTCCAGAAGGAAATAATGAAATACTGAAAATACCCCGCTTCGCCGCGGCTTACTGGGCGGAAATGGCATCAAGAATTCCCGGGGCCGTTCCGCCTGAATTCCTGAGTATCGCCAATTTTATGAAAGATGCCGCCAGAGATGGCGAAAACGCCAAATTCTTCATGGATGGAGAGAACGCGAAGGTTTTTAAATTTGAAGGTTCGCTCCGCAATTATCAGAAGCAGGGTGTCGCATGGATGAGGGAGCTTTCGGCAAAAGGCTATAACCTGATACTTGCCGATGAAATGGGCCTGGGAAAAACAATTCAGGCGCTTGCCATGCTTGCAATTTCCAAAAGTGAAAACCCGTCTCTCGTGCTCTGTCCTTCGAGTCTGGTCGAAAACTGGGCTAGAGAGGCCATGAAATTTGTTCCTTCATTCAAGGTACTCAGCATCAGCGGGCCTGAAAGGGAAAAACTCTGGAAAAAATATAATGACTATGACCTGATAATCAGCTCCTATGCCCTTGCCAAAAGAGATGTGGAAATACTCAAGGATTGCGCTTTCAATTATTTCATTCTGGATGAAGCGCAGCATATCAAAAATCCCTCCACCGCCAACGCCAGAAGCTGCAAAATAATCAAATCCGCGCATCGCCTGGTCCTCACGGGAACCCCCCTTGAGAATTCTCCCGAAGACCTCTGGTCAATATTCGACTTCCTCCATCCCGGCCTGCTTGGAAACCTCAACGCTTTTAAAAATAATTATGCGGACCTGCACAAGAACAAGGACAAGCAGGATGACCTTGCCGCCAGAGTTTCGCCTTTCATACTGAGAAGAAAGAAAAAGAAGGTCTGCTCTGAACTGCCCCCGAAGCTTGAACAGGCCCTCTATTGTGAGATGGACGGCGGACAAAGAGAAATTTATGAACAGTTCCTTGTGAGAGGCCGTGAGCAGTGCGAGCTCCTGAAGACAAATAAGGACACCTCAAAGTTCAAAATCCTTACCGCCCTTCTGCGCCTGCGCCAGATATGCTGTCACCCGGAGCTGCTTCCGAAAGAATTCGGAGGCGCAAATGTCGCTTCGGCAAAAATGGACCTTCTGCATGAACTCCTTTTCGAGAATATCGACAGCGGGCACAAGCTCCTGGTATTCAGTCAATTCACTTCCCTGCTGAAAATAGTCAGAAAATGGATGGAAGAGGAAAAAATAAAATATGAATACCTTGACGGCTCCACCACAAACCGGCTTGAGCATGTCGATAATTTCAATAACAGCAAAAATATCCCGGTCTTTCTCCTGAGCTTGAAAGCCGGCGGCACCGGCCTCAACCTTACCAGCGCCGATACCGTGATAATATACGACCCGTGGTGGAATCCGGCCGTCGAAGCGCAGGCCGCCGACAGAACGCATAGAATCGGACAGACTGTTCCCGTCAACAGCATCAAGCTTGTGGTAAAGGATTCCATAGAGGAAAGAATTCTCGAACTTCAGAAGAAAAAACAGCTTATCTTTGACAGCCTTGTGGAAAATCCTTCCAACAGCCTGAAGCATTTTGATATAAGCGATCTGGAATTTCTCTTAAAATGAAAATGAATTCGTGCATAGTATTTGATTTGGACGGGACTTTAATAGATTCCCGTGAAGACCTGACCACAGGAGTTAATCTCATGCGCGCCCATTTCGGACTTGAAGGGCTTTCCGTCGATACGGTAACATCATACGTAGGGAACGGCGCGCGCAATCTCGCAATCCGGGCGTTGCAGGGACACGATGCCGATATAGAACACGCTCTCTCACTGATGAAAAAGTTTTATTCCGAAAATATGCTGGTCAAAACACATCTTTATCCGGGTGTCGCGGAAGGACTCGGAAAACTTCACTCCAAAGGCTGGAAACTGGCAGTCATAACCAATAAGCCTTCCCCCGCCGCCAATGAAATTCTCGAAAAACTGAAAGTGAAAAAATACCTTTCATACGTACTCGGCGGAGACAGCGCTTTTCCGCTGAAACCTGACCCGGCATCATTGATTTATGTTTTGAATGAAACATCTTCCCTGCCTGAAAAAAGCTGGATGCTCGGCGACAATTATACAGATCTGGAAGCCGGCCGCCGCGCCGGAATCAAACGCTGTTTTGCCCGCTACGGTTTCGGCAGACAGGGAAACGAAAACTATGATGCCGCCATCGATTCCTTTGACGGAATTTTAAAACTGCTCCTTCCTTAAAAAGTCTCACGCATCCTGTCGCAGTAATAACGCACATTGTCCCATTTAGCGTCCGGAGGGATTCTGTGATCAGGGCAGGGGATATACGCGCCGAGAGCGACCAGGGGTTTCAGTCTTTCAATCTCGGCGTCAATCGCATTGCGGTCATATGCGAAAACACATTTGTTCATGCCGCCCACGCCGCGAATTTCTCTGCCGTATTTTTCGCGCCACGGCTTTATGCTGGCGTTCCATGTGCCGACTTCTATGGGGAACATTGTATTGACGCCGTTTTCCAGCCATGTTGAAATAAGCGAATCAATACAGCCGTCGCAGTCAACTGAAATAAACTTTATGCCGTGTTTGTTCAGAAGCGTTGTAAGCTTTTTATAGTGAGGGCCGGATTTCTCCCTGAAAACAGACGGCGCCACCAGAGGCCCGTTTTTGAAACATATATCCTCCCAGAAATTAGCGAAGTCTATCTTTATCCCGCAGGACAATACTTTCTCAATACATTTATAATTCAATTCGGCGCAGGTATTGATTATCTCATCAAAAAGCTCAGGGTCGTCTGCCCACAGATAGCTCAACCCTTCCACTCCCAGCCAGTTCCTTATGACGCCGATCATGCTGCCGACACCCATTATTACAGGATTTTCAGCTGTTTCAGATTCGGATTTTTTCTTCGCCATCAGTTTATAATCGACACGCTTTTCCTCAAACTGAAGGCGCGGCAGAAAATGCTCTTCCCATGACTTTCTGTCTTTCAGATGATGATCGAACTCAGCGGGTATTGAGTTTGCGTCAGGGTTCCGGAGCACTATCACTCCTGAAGAATTGCGGACTTTTTCCGAGCCGTCCGGCAGTTCCTCTATTATCTTTTCCTCAAACGCGGGGAGAAGCCCCGAATGCGCGCCGAATGTCCCGCCCCAGCCAAAATCAAAACCCAGCTTTTCGGTTATATGTTTTTCCCTTTCCGGTTCGCGCATATTAAATTCTTCTTCGCTTATGAAACCCTCTTCAAACCATTTTTCATGCGTTTCTTTCCAGAAACCGAAATGCACTACAGGCATCTTGTCATATTCTTTGTAACTCAGAATGGCGTGGGTGCGTTCCCTGTTATTCATAAAAACATTCCTGCATTTAAATAAGATTTATTCTCTAAATAATATCAGAAAAAAGAAATAAATCCAAGTATATAATTGTGATATTTCATGGACAGGAATTATTTTAGCATGTATAATAATAAGATGAAGAAGATTTTGAATACAATAAGTCCTCCTGAAATTGACCCTGAAGTGAGGGTGTCCAACTATATTGATGTGAAAGCGGGAGTTTATTGGGGGCCTCGTGAAATAAACGATTTTGAGCTCATATATATAGCGTCCGGTTTTTTTTCTTTCAGGGCGGGAAATAAAAATATACTTTTAGAGGAAGGTCAGGCGCTTTGCATATATCCCGGTGAAACACATATCCTGAAATGCGAAAAGGATAGCGCTTATGGGGCGTCCATCGCCTGCATACACCTGGAGCCTGTGAAAGGATACTCATGGCTGAAAGGAGATTATAAACTGAAAACTCTTCCCTCTGTATTTACCGATATACAGGCTGACCCGCTTATACATGGACTTTTCAGAAATTGCGCTGCCGCCTTCAGCGGTTACGGAAAATACCGGAACGAAATAGTGCGGACGATGGTAAAGGAAATATGGCTTCGCTTTTCCGAATACTGGGAAGGCGGAAGCGGGAAACAGTTTTCTCCGCGCGTAAATATGATGCTTTCATATCTTCGGAAGAGCATTCATGAAAATATTACAAGGCGGGACCTGGCGGAAAAGTTTTCACTTACCCCCGAATACGTCAATTTCATTTTCAAAAAGGAACTCGGCATAACTCCTACTGAATTCACGCATAGAGAAAAAATATTCCAAGCTTACAGATACCTCAGCGAAGACGGATTGAGCGTGAAGGAAACAGCGCAGAAGCTTGCTTTTTATGATGAGTTTTATTTTTCCAGGATATTCAAAAGAATCATGAAACAGCCTCCCGGCAGGATAAGCGCGCGCCGGAAAAAATAAGCCGAAACAGCTTTCTTTGCTTTCAGTACCCCCAGCGCATAGTTATAACTTAAAGTTATGATATTCATAAAAATTATGTATTTGCGTTATTACCACGGATGATGTATAATCAATAGTTATATGAAAAGGAAAATGCCTTTATGAACTTTATTCAACTGGAATATTTCAAGAAGACCGCCGAATGCGGAAATATTACAATGGCGGCAAAAAAAATGTTTGTTTCTCAACCTGCCGTAAGCAAACAGTTAAAGCTGCTTGAAGAGGAGCTTGAGTGCAAGCTTTTCGCAAGGCGCGGAAACCGGCTGGCGCTTACTTTAGAAGGAGAACTGTTCCTGAAGCATGCCAAGGAAATAGTGTCCAAGGTGAAAAATATAAAAGATGAAATCAATTTCAGCAGGAAAAAGGTTTCCGGTAAACTTGCCATAGGCTGCGGCGCTGTCAGCGCAAAACTGCTTCTGCCGAATATTGTGGATAAGATGATAAAAGAATATCCCGATGTGGAAGTTTCGATATTCGAAGCGGAAACAAACGAGATGAGGGAACTTCTCGAAAGCGATGTCATAGACATCAGTTTCAGCGCGGAAGACTTGCGCGGCGGTTCCGAAAAAAAAATCGAATTCAAAGAAATATTTTCCAGCGAATTAGTGCTTGTGTGCTCTGAAAAATGCGCGCTGGCACGCATGAGAAAGGTCAGTTTCGAGGAAATAAAGAAATATCCTCTGATAACTTATACGCCGGATACCGGAGTTTACAGGGTACTTGTAAAGGCCCTGCTTGAGAATGCCAGAATAATTCTCCAAAGCAGGTATTCTGAGACGATGCTTGTCTATATAGAGAAAAACCTTGGCGTCGGAATCATACCCGAATATATTGCGCGATTGAAATCACTCAACGGAATTGTCGTCAGGAAACTGGATACTGACATAAAGATACATATGGGTATAAACCATGACGTGTCCAAACCGCTTTCTCCGGCTGCCCGCATATTTATCGAACTCCTTTCCGCCGAATACGGCAAATAGAAAAAACATCTATGAAAAAAATATTCATGTACCTGGAAAACAGAAGAAGCAAATTATTTCTTTTCGGAATAATGGCGGTTTTTTATTTTTTCGCGTATTTCCAGAGGGTGGCCGTTCCCGGCACTATATTTAACCGTCTTCAGTCGGACCTCGGTATTTCGGCGGCTTCGGTTACTGCGCTGAGTTCCATGTTCATGTGTGTTTACGCCTCGACGCAACTTTTTGTAGGTATGCTTGCCGACAGATACGGCGGCATGAAGGTGCTGATAAGCGGAGGAGTGCTCTTCTGTATCGGTGCGTTCATGTTCCCGTATTCTACAAGTGTTCCCGGACTTTTCATCAGCAGAATAATTACCGGGCTCGGAACGAGTTGTCTTTATCTGAGCATTGTGAAGGAAACGGACAATATGTTCGGGAAAAAGAATTTTTCCGTTATGCTGGGCCTTATTTTTTTTATAGGGTATTCAGGGGGACTTGCGGGGACGCTTCCGTTTGAGAGGGTTGTAAGCGTTTTCGGCTGGCGGGAGTCTCTGAAGGTGATAGCGCTGATATCGACCCTGATACTGCTGGCAATAATGCTGGTGCCCAGGCACAGGAGCGAAAAAGAGAAGGACAAGACATCTTTCAGTTTCAAACCGCTATGGATTATACTGAAAAACAAGTATTCACTGCCGCTTTTCTTTTCCGGTTCGGTTAATTTCGCCGTCTATTTTACTATACAGACAGTGATAGGGAAAAAGTTTCTTGAGGATTATGTTTCCATGAGTTCGTACGCGGCGGCATCATTTACATGCCTCATGATGTTGTTTACAATGTTTACCCTGCTGTCCTCGGGGATTGTGAGCAAACTTTTGGGAAACAGGCGCAGAATTTTCATAAACACCGCCACGTCGCTTTCAGTGCTCAGTTCGATAATGATGATATGCGGGTTGAAATTCGGTTTCAGCGGATTTTTCTTTCTGATCTGTTATATAATGTTCGGAGTATCTTCGGGATTTTCGACGATATTCGCTTCGATGGCCAGAGAACTGAATCCTCCCGAGTGCATGGCGCTTTCGCTGGGACTGTTGAACGGATTATGTTATGTGCTGGTGGCGATAATTTCCAATATTGCCGGATTTATAATGGACGCTTTCAAGGATTCCGTAATCAGAACGGCCCATTCGGTAATATATCCGGCGGGAGCGTACATGGCTGTTTTCTGGATGCTCTTCGGGCTCTCGGCAGTCTCATTTCTGGTCTCATTTATGATAAGGGAGACCAACGGAAATCACATTTATCCGGAGGCAAAATCTATTTAATTTCTTCCAATTTTATATCCGAGAAGACTAATTTACCCGGACCGCAATGTACTCCGACTCTTACAAATTTAGTTCCCGGCCAGAATCTGTCATTGGTTACAATCGTCTTTGTCATGCCTCCGATTTTCCCCTCAAACTTTTTCCAACCATCGTCCTGATTCAGATCTTTTATTGTAACTGGATATATATAGGAACTTGATGCCGCATGTTCTCTTACTTTTGTTCCGGCGGGGAAATTCTTTCCACATTTTGATTTCAAAGTAACACTCCAATAGTCGTCTTTTTTTTCCACACTTTTGATCCCGATAGAACTGAGTTTGCTGTTGGGCAAATCCTTATTTTCATCTGAAGCATCCACATCAAATGCAATGCAACCATGCTGGTACTCTTTCCATTTAGAACCATCCTTGATTTTCAAGACAGTGTCTCCAACGATGCATGGTGCTGTTAAAAACGTTTCATTTCCAGGCATAGGGTATGCATTGAATTCATGGGCGTTTATCTGTTTTTTATCGGCATCAAGCGGCATAAGCGAAAAATAAACATGTTTCAAATGGATATCTCCGCTGTTTTTGAACCATCCTGATAGGGCATAATTTTTTGCTTTGTCCACAGGAATAGGTATGGTATTAAAGGTGGGGGTGGAAATCTCAAAACTTTCCATTCCGGGTTGTGGAGAAGCATTGCTTTTTGTTGCTCCTTTCCAGCTTTCAAGGTCATTATTGACAAGATTCTGACTGCTGCCAACTAATGGTGTAAGGAGCATCCATCCCGCAGTCAATAGCATTAGTAATCCTTTTTCCCTCATCATAAACCTCCTTGTTTTCAGGGGCAAATCTAATTTTTCTGACTTGTTTTAATTCTTACGAAGCTTATTCCCATCCATGGAATGTTTCCTCTCGGTCCTTTGCCGGTATTGCTTATTTCTACAATGTTTCTGCCTTCCTTCAAATCGCTCTTATCAATTTTGAAAGAACGGAGAGACCATCCGGCATCGGGGAAAGTGCTGTTTCCTCTGAAGACGGTTTTGCCGTTCAGTTTTATTTCAATCGGGGCTTTTGATGGTTGATTGTCGTCCATCGCGCCTATTTCAAGGATTGGTTTTTCAATCTTCTTATTGATATCAAAAGAAATGGTAACATTCGATATTCCGCTCTCAGTACCGTATATAGTGCAAGAAGGTTCCTTTAATTTCCAGACTTCGCCTTTCTGTCCGCCTGTAAATCTTGTGTCATCGGCAAAAACAATAACTGAGTCAGGATCATATTTCCCGGCTAGTGCGTTCTTTTCTTCGAGCAGTAATTTTTTGGCTGGAGGAAGTTTTGTAACAACCCCATTATTTAGGGTTTTAAATTCCGAATCGTCACCTTCACTGAAATAGAGGATGAAGTAACGGTAAAAGTCAGGAAGTTCCACACAGACGTAGTTGCCTTCTTTCCTGAACGGCAACCCTACTGTCGCATCAAAATCAGGGGAAATCAGATATACTTTTTTTGTCTCAGGTGCGAGTACTTTCAAAGATATGGGTTTTTGGGGATCTGGAAGTAACGGACGAGCTTCCGGGAACGAGACTTCATTTATAATTGGAACAACTCCTTCCTTAATAACACCGCCGAGAAAATTGGCGACATGCACTTGAATACCCTTCATATCTTTGAAATGGTGCTTATAGGCTTCTACGACTATTCCCTGAGGAACGTTTTGAACTATTAAAGGTATATCCAGATTGAAACTTATGACAGATTCGCAAATAAGTTTAAGGAATTCAGGGTCGCGGTAATCCTTCCACATCTTGCCGGGCTTGATGAGATTGTCGTTGTAATAGTGGAAAAAATAACGCATTTCGGGATACCCCGCAAAATAAACGACATTCCCCTTTCCATATTTCCTCCAAAGCAATCCTGGGTATTCCTTGCCGTTTTCATCGACCATTTTACCGAATACTTTTACATTTTTATCCAAGTCTTTCAAGAGTATGATCGAATCGGGATATTTGAAGCTTCCGGTGAGCTTCCCGGTAACTTCATTCTTCGCATCAATTATAAGTGTTTTTCCTTTTTTTTGCTCTCCGGCATAACTGAAACCGAGTACATCGGAAAGAGCAAAATTATTGAGTTTTTCATAGTTATTATTGCAAATGGATATATTTCCGGAACATATCAGATTGCCTCCTTTTTTGACGAATTCCCTTATTGCTTGAACAGCTTTTTCTGAAAGAGAGGCGGTATTAAAGAGTACCAGTGTTTTGACCTTCTTTTCGAGTTTTTCTGGTGTTATGTCCTCGTCGATTACCACCTTGTAAGGAATGTGACCATCGATAAGGGCGTTGCATGTGGCGGCAAAGCCTTTCATCCATTTTGAGCCTCCAATGGGGTTCCTGTCACGGCTGTCCAGCGAGAACAAAACTCCTATGTTTGCCGGGGAGATGGTATTTATCAGGATATCCTGGTGCTTGACTTCCCATGAGAGGAGTGGCTTATATGCTTTTTCTGAGTTTGGTATTCCATGTACCCTCCACCAGCGCCTTGAACCCTGTGACATTGAACAGAACCAGTTGATGGTATAATCCCCCAGTGCCTTTTCATAAAAGAGAGTCCACATTCCGGTTCCTATGTTTTCAGCTATGGCCCTCAGGTATTTCAATTCCATGATTTCATGAGGCCAATAATACTGGTAAAAATAATCATGCGGTTCACATTCATACCCTACGCTGTCGGCATATTCTGTAAAATTATTGATGCTACTGCCGCTTGCGTAATAATTCCATGAGGTGGTATTGTTGCATGAGTAAGCGGAATATACGGCGTTGGGATTGTGTTTTCTGACGATTTTTTTAGCCTGTAAATGTCTTTCGATTACCTTTTCACTCCTCCAATCCAGCCACCTGCGGTATGCCGGATTTTTCATATTGAACCAATTTTTGGAATTGCCATTTTCAGGCAACTCATAACCGGTTTCTTTTTTGAATTTTTCACGACACCATTTGCAGCCGCATTTGAAGGGGCCGAAAAACTGAATTTCATCAATCATTATGCCATCGGCATTAGTTTCCAGACAAAGCTTTTCGAGTCGCTTGAACCATTCATTCATGAAATCATCGTTATTTATACAGGCATTTGCCGTTCCGTAGCGGTTCAGAGGACTTTTGCCTGTCTCCATATCTATCATGGCCCAGTCAGAGTGTTTTTTGAACAGACCGGAATCAACCATTGTACAGGTGATGTGATTGATGAATTGCATATTGTTTTTATGGCAGGCTTCAACTACTTTCCTGGTGTTTTCTATCATTTCCTCAAGGGTTCCAGCATTCAGTCCCGGTATATTCTGATCCATTTCGCCGATTCCGCGCATGATATACCGATTGTCTTCGGCAAGGACAAAATTTATGCCGCTTTCCTTAATTTTTTCCATCTCCCTGTCGGCGGCTTCCTGACTTATGATTTTATACCCGAAAAACCTCATCTGATAGGCCTGTCGCTGCTCGGAAGGGGATGAGAAAATCTTGGTATTGTTTGTAAATGGATATTCTGGATATCCTATCAGAGATATCCTCTTCTGGTAATATGGTGAATTCTGAATAGTGTTTTCTTCTGCAAAGATATTTTGCCAGGCTAATAAAACAAAAACAGTCTATAATAATTTTTTCACAATTAGGCCTTTCTTTTTTTTACTATGTTTTTATTAAAATTATTATAGACTGTGTACAGTCCACCATTCGGGATGGTTTAGCATATCAGTGTATTTACCCCAGCCGCAATGTCCGTCAATGAAAGCCAGATTTGAACCTAGATCATGAACCATGCTCAAGGGGTAAATTGTACTGGATGAACTCGAGATCAGTGAGGTTATTATTGTGCAGGGACCTCGATCTCCGAAGACAACAGCCCGCGGATCTATTTTTTTAATATGCCCGTAAGTATAATTGACAAGTAGAGAGGACCATGCGTTACATGAGCGGTAATTTATTCCATAATCTGATCTTATTGCGTATGTTGTTACATTGGTAGTGATATGCTTGGTCAAGGAGGGGCATACCATTGATTTGTTCAAGTAATAACCATAAGGATTTATAATTTTAGAAAAATAGTCATTTCTCAGATATCCGCCATCTACTATAAATGTGTGTTCCCATGACGCGCCTACAGAGGGAACAGTCCAGTCATTGTTATCGCAGGAATATGCAAGATATGTTTGGATAAGCTGCTTCTGATTGTTTGTGCAAAGTATTTTTTTTGCCGAATCGCGGGCCTTTGACAAAGCAGGAAGCAATAGCATCGCCAATATTGCTATTATAGATACAACAATAAGGAGCTCTATTAATGTAAATCTATGATCCCGGGCATGAAATTCATTTACGGTTTTTTTGTTTAAAACGTATATCATATTTAAATTACCTTTTCATTGTTTTCTCTCTATTTATTATATCAGTTACGGATTTTCTCTCAATCAAAAAAGGTTCGCATATAAGTCTTTTAGGCGAAGCGGCAGGGCGATTAAGCCTGGCGTTCAACAGTTCTATGCTTAAACGGCCCATCTCCTGCCGGTTTTGTTCAATGGATGTAAGCGGCGGATTGGAGAATTCACAGGATGCTATGTTGTCGGACCCTATTATACTTAGGTCATCTGGTACAGAAATCCCGCATTCCGGCGCCAGCTTCAGCATGATAATCGCATAAATGTCTCCGGTTATAATCGCGGTGGGCCGTTCTTTCATGGTTTTCCATTGCCGGAAGAATTTTATTACATTTTCCTCAATTTCCTGAATGTTGTATTTTTCTGCCTCTGGCAGATATGTATATTTTTCTGATGCTTTCAGGCCGAACTCCTGAAGCGTAAAATGAAAAGCATTCAAAAGATGTTCAGGGTGTTTGCTTCTATTTTGTCTCTTGCCGTAATTCCACATGCTCCAGTAGGCTATTTTTGAATGTCCTTGTCGAACCAGATATTCCATTGGAAGAAAAATTGTTCTGAAATTATCAGGTTCGACACTGTCAAAACCGAGGAAGGGATTATCGACAAACACAGTGTTTTCTTTTTTGAAAAAGGGCTTTCTGTCTATAAACGCGCTTTGTACTATATATCCCGTCACATCGTTGATTTCCATGATATCGGAGGCTTCATCCTGGTTGTAATTTTTTATGACAATTTCAAAAGACGCTGCTTCCGCTGCTTCCGTCACTCCAAGCATATAAGGTCTGTAAAGGTCGGTATAAAGTTCAGGAATATTCAGGCAGGTTATATATGCTATTCTACGTAAAGGTGTTTTCTTTTTTCTTTTATGCTGGTATCCGCTTTTTTTGAGAAACGCGAAAATTTCATTTTTTTTGCTTTCAGGTATGCGGGTTGTTTTGGGGTTATTGAGTATATGGGATATCAGTGCCTGAGAGACTTTCAATTCTTTTGCTATTTCTACCTGGTTCATTTTTCTTTGCCTGCTGATAATCGCTTGTATTTTGCTTATATATTATAAATAATATTGATAATAAAAGCAATACTTAAATGTAAGAAACATGAAATTTTCTTCTGTTTCAGCTGTGTTTTTGGTAAAAATGAAGTATGCAAGGCCAGTCAGGAGTATCTGTGTTTTTTGGGATAGATACCAGCTTTATCAGTCGTTGCTGTTTTTTCTGAGCTCTCTGAATTTGAGATAGGAGAAAATGACTATGGAAAGGAAAGTGAACGCTATAAATGCCGCCATTGCCCCTATTACGAGTTTATCCTGATTCAGTCCCGTGAATTTTGATATCAGGATGGCGCAGATAACGAAAAAAATGAAAGCCCCGGGAAAGATAATAATCACAAAGGTACTTAAAAGCAGACGCTTTTTGATAACGCCTTCATCAGTCTCGGAAACGCTCTTTTTGTCTAAGCCATTTTCATTCATCGTTAAAATCCCGAGTTCAGCGCAAATCTACGGAAAGCCCGGACGCGAGTTGTGAACGCAGTTTTTCATGCGCCTTATTTACTTCTTCGTCGGTAAGCGTCCTGGCTGAATTTCTGAATGTCAGCGAATAAGCCATGCTCTTTTTGTTTTTGCCGATATTCTCATCCCTGAAGATGTCGAAGAGCTCGACTTTCTCAAGATTTTCAGGCTTGGATCTCATAATAAATTCAACGATTTTGTCGTGCGAAAGAGACTCGTCCGCCACGAAAGCCACATCCCTGGCGACTGACGGGAACATCGACAGCGGTTCGTAAAGTATGTTTCTGTCCTTGAGCCCGAGAAGAACGTCAAGTTGTATTACGGCCAGATAAACGGGATATTGCGTACGCATTCCGCGCGTGAAATTTCCGGCGAGCATTCCGAATGAACCGATGTATTTTCCTCCTGCTATGATTTCCGCGCAGGAGCCTTTTTCAAAGCGGGGGTCGTCGGCTTTTCTGAAACCCGTATTTTCCAGTCTTCTGTGTTCGAGCCATTTTTCCAGCAGTCCCTTCATATCGAAGAAGTCATAGGTTTCATTTTTTTCGGAAGAAAAACGCTCGGGGTGCTTCCGTCCGCTCAGGACAATGCAGCATTCCCTGCGTTCTTCGGGGTATAGATTTTTATTTGCGCAGAATACCACGCCTGTTTCAAAGAGTTCCAGATCGAGGTTTTTTCTGGATATATTGCGTCTGACCGTATCAAGGATTCCTGAGAAGAGGGAAGGGCGCATATAGGCGAAGTCAGAGCTTATCGGATTTTTCAGTTCCACGAGGTCTTCCTTTGTGAACTTGCCGTCGCAGACGGCGGACTTTTCATCGGACATGCTGTAGTTCATGCACTCGCAGAGCCCCAGAGATATAAGCTCGTTCTTTGCGGTTTCAAGTTTCAGGTATGCGTCTTCCGCCAATGAAGAAACCATTTTAGCGTTGACGGGCAGGGCGGGGATTTTGTCCAGTCCGTAAATTCTGGCGACTTCCTCGCCGAGGTCGGCTTCGCGTTCAATGTCCAGCCTGTAGGATGGGACATCCACGCGGCAGCTGTTTTCATTTATTTCCGAAACTTCGAGTCCGAGCCTTTTGAAAATTTCCACTATTTCCTGATTGTCTATTTCAGTGCCGAGAAGTTTTCTTATGCTGCTGAAACGGCAGTTTATCGGGGCTGGCATTTCTCTTTCCGGTGCTTTAACGTCAATCAGATCGCTGACGATTTCGCCGCCGGCGAGTTCCAGAATCAAAGATACGGCCCTGTTGCTTGCGGCTTCGGCCATTTCGAAATCAACTCCTCTTTCAAACCTGTACGAGGAGTCCGAGGAAATGCCGAGTTCCCTTGAGCTGGCGCGTATATTAGGAGGAAAGAACACGGCGCTTTCGATAAGTATATCAACGGTTTTATCTGTTACGCCGCTGTGTTCACCTCCCATTATTCCGGCAAGCGCCACAGGTTTTTCGGCATCGGCGATTACCAGATGTGAACTTTTGAGTTTATGGGTTTTGCCGTCAAGCGTCATCATTGTTTCGCCATCGGAAGCTGTCCTGACTATGATTTTCTGTCCTTTCAGTTCCGCGAGGTCAAAGGCATGCAGGGGATGGCCTAGTTCCATAAGAATGAAATTAGTAATATCTACTATGTTGTTAATAGGGCGCAGGCCAATGCTCTGGATACGTTCCTTGAGCCATTCAGGGCTCTCCTTGACCTTGATGCCTTTCACGATGCGGGCCGTATATCTTGGACAAAGTCCTTTATTAAGGACTTCAACCGAGTCTTTATATTTTGCCGCTTCAGCTTTTAAAACGGCGGGGATTTTAATATCGGGAAATCTGAGAGTTGTTCCCATGAGCGCTGATATATCCCTGGCGATGCCCCAGTGTGAAAGGAGGTCCGGGCGGTTGGGTGTTATTTCCAAGTCGAAAACAGTATCGGATTTGATTATGCTGTTCAAGGGCGCGCCTACGGAGGCGTCTTTCGGCAGATGCATTATTCCGCTGTGGTCGTCCTGAATGCCGAGTTCTCTGGCGCTGCATAACATTCCTGAAGATTCCACGCCGCGGAGTTTTGCTTTTTTAATCGTGATTTTTTTCCCTGTTTCATCATCTTCGAGGACAGTGCCAAGTGTCGCGAGCGGGGCCTTGACGCCAGCGTCGCAGTTAGGGGCGCCGCAGACTATCTGAAGTTCTTCCGAGCCTGTGTTTACTCTGCATACAGAAAGCTTATCGGCGTCGGGATGGGGTTTGCGTTCCAGTATTTCGGCGATGATAATGCCATCGGGGATAATTTTTCCGGCTTCAATGGCCTCGACTTCAATTCCGGCCATTGTCAGCTTGTCTGCCAGTTCCCTGATATTTTCCGGGATATCGGTATATTGAGACAACCAGTTATAAGAAATTTTCATTGTTATAGTCCAATTGTGATTTAGTTTATCGAAAGCCGTTTTCAGAACTGCTTCAGGAACCTTACATCATTTTCAAAAAGCAACCTGATGTCGTTTATTCTGTAACGTATCATTGCTATGCGTTCAATTCCCATTCCGAAGGCGTAGCCGCTCCATGTTTCGGGGTCAAGCCCGACTGTTTTGAACACGTTGGGATCGACCATTCCGGCGCCGGATATTTCCAGCCATCCCGAATTTTTGCAGACACGGCAACCCTTGCCGCCGCACATGATACATGAAAAATCATATTCCACACTTGGTTCGGTGAACGGGAAGAAGTGAGGCCTGAGCCTGACGCCTACACTTGGCCCGAGCATTTCATGGGCAAAGGCCAGAAGTATGCTTTTCAAATCAGAGAGCGAAACATTTCTGTCAACGTAAAGTCCCTCAATCTGATGAAAGTTCATGCCGTGCGTGGCATCGGGCGTGTCGCGTCTGTAAACGCGCCCCGGTGCGACGATGCGTATCGGGGGTTTACGGCTTTCCATTACCCTTATCTGAACGGGAGAAGTCTGCGTTCTGAGCAGGCGTCCGTCAGGGAAATAAAAAGTATCCTGAGGGTCTCTTGATGGATGTTCAGGCGGCGTATTGAGAGCGTCAAAGTTGTGATAAACCGTTTCTATTTCCGGGCCTTCCGCGACGATGAAGCCCATTCTGCGGAATATGGAAACACAGTCATCTATGACCATTGTAACAGGATGTTTTTTGCCGAGCTTCCATGTTCTCCCGGGCAGTGTAACGTCAATTTCATCGGAGGCAGAGCTGGATACTGATGAAATTGCGGCTTTTGCCTCGTCGATAAGCGTCTGAATTTCGTTTTTAGCGTTATTCAGAGCGTTTCCTACCTCGCGCTTCTCTTCGGAGGGAACGGCTGACATTTCCTTGCTGAGCGCCGGCATAAGGCCTTTGCGCCCGAAGAGGTCAACCCTTACGGCTTCGATATCATTTTCCGTTTTTGCTTCCCGGAGTTTTTGTCTGGATATTTCCAGGGCGGAACTGATTTTTTCTATAATTGGATTCGGCATTGTGATACCAGAATTGAAAAATTAAAATCTTATGGCCGAATGTCCACAATATCGGGACATTCTGGCCGGACATGCGTTGGGACAGCTTGCTTAGTTAGCGGCAACAGCTGTTTTGACGCCTGACTTTTCAATTAAGGCTTTAAAAGCTTCGGGATCACGTGCGGCTATATCGGCAAGAACCTTGCGGTTAAGATCGATATTTGCCTTTTTAAGGCCGTTCATAAAGACACTGTAAGTAGTGCCGTTCATTCTGCATGCGGCATTTATTCTTACTGTCCAGAGGCGGCGGTATTGACGCTTTTTCTGTTTGCGGCCTACATAAGCGTGCGCGTCAGCCTTATCTATCGCGTCATAAACTGTACGTATGCGTTTGCTTCTCGCGCCGTAAAAACCTTTTGCTCTGTCAAGCGCGCGCCTGCGGCGTTTACGTGATGCCGGACTATTAGTTACTCTCATTGAAGTAAATCTCCTCGTTAAAAATTAAAAATTGACAACTGTAATGTTTTTTAATGGAATTGAAGTCTTTTTATTTCAGCCCATAAGGCAGTGCGGCTTCAATCCTTCTCATTTCAGTGTCTTTGACTACCACGCTTTTGCCCAAACGGCGTTTGCGTTTAGCGTTTTTGCAGGTGAGAAGATGGCGAGAGCCCGCTCTGTGGTGCATGTACTTGCCCGTACCCGTCTTTTTGAGCCGCTTGGCGGCACATTTTCTTGTTTTCTGCTTTGGCATCGTTAATACTCCTTGTATTTTATTTTTTGCTCATCTGAGAAGGCCGACGCCAGCCGGTCTCAGTGGTGATGTCCCTTGGGTGCAAAGGACACGATTATATTACGCCCGATAAGTTTCGGTTCGTTTTCAATTACCCCATGTTCCTTAAGATCTTCAACAATCTTTTTTATAAGATCGAAGCCCATATCTTTGTGGGCCGTTTCGCGGCCTCTGAACATAAGGGTGATTTTTAGTTTACAGCCTTTTCCCAGAAATTCAATCCCGTGATTGATTTTATATCCGTAATCATGAGGGTCTATGCTTACATGGAATTTAATTTCCTTGAGTTTTTGCGCAGACTGATGACGTTTCTGGTCTTTCTGTTTTTTCTTCTGCTCATAACGCAGCTTTCCGAAATCCATTATCCTGCAGACAAACGGGGCTATTTTATCTGATACGAGTACGAGATCAAGACCCGCTGTGATGGTCATTTTCCTCGCGTCTTCATATTTTACTATCCCGATCTGTTCTCCTTCAGGACCTATTAAACGTAACTCGCTGTTAATCAGCGAACGATCATTGGGTTTAATCAACTTAGCGATTATCCAGCCCTCCACTTTATTAATATTTAATCTACGGATTCTATAAATATAACATCTTAAATTTTATTATCAATATCGGACTGAATCTTTTGTATCAGTGCGTCAACGCTCATTTCGCCGAGCTGGTCTTCTCTCCTTGACCTTACTGAAACAGTTTTTGACTCAAGTTCTTTGTCTCCGGCGATTGCCATATAATGAATGCGCTGGTTTCTGGCGTCCTTGATTTTGCTGCCCATCGTTTCGGGGCGGCAGTCGATTTCCGCGCGAATGCCTTTTTCCTTCAGCGCCTTGAGAATGGACATTCCGTATTCATGGTGTTTGTCCGTAATCGGTATTACCATTACCTGTACCGGGGCGAGCCAGAGAGGGAAAGCCCCCGCGTAATGCTCAATAAGTATGCCGAAGAAGCGTTCCAGCGAGCCCAGAAGCGCCCTGTGTACCATGTACGGCTGATGCTTTTGTCCATCTTCGCCTATATAGCTCATATCAAAACGTTCCGGCAGATTGAAGTCGAACTGTATAGTGGTTGTCTGCCATTCCCTGCCTATGGCGTCTTTTATCTTCAAGTCTATCTTAGGACCGTAGAAAGCACCGCCGCCTTCATCGATTTCAACATCAAGTCCCGCTTGTTTTACCGCCTTTTCGAGAGAGACCAGCGCCTGCTCCCAGCGTTCCGGGGCGCCGACGGATTTTGCCGGACGCGTCGCAAGATATGCTTTTATCTCTTTGAAACCGAATGACTTCCAGATATGCAGGCTGAAGCGCAGTACTTCTGCTATTTCGCTTTCTATCTGTTCTGGGGTGCATATTATGTGCGCATCGTCCTGAGTGAAGCCCCTTACTCTGAGAAGTCCGTAGAGGACGCCGCTTTTCTCATAGCGGTAAACTGTCCCGAGTTCGGCCCAACGCAGGGGCAATTCCCTGTAAGACCTTACTCTCGACTTATAAATCTGTATATGGAAAGGGCAATTCATTGGTTTTGTGTAATAATCGACTTCATCGATTTCCATAGGCGAATACATGGATTCCTTGTAGAAATCGAGATGTCCGCTGGTCTGCCAGAGTTCGGCTTTGCCTATATGTGGAGTATACATCAGTTCGTAGCCGTTTTTATAATGCTCGCTTTTCCAGAAAGTCTCAATGGTGTTCCTGATGAAAGCGCCTTTGGGATGCCACAAAATCAATCCCGCGCCGACCTGATCGCTGGTGCTGAAAAGCTCAAGTTCCTTTCCAAGCTTTCTGTGGTCGCGTTTTTTGGCCTCTTCGATTTTTCTCAAATATTCATTAAGATCTTTTTTTTCGGGAAAAGCTGTGCCGTAAATTCTCTGGAGCATCGGGTTTATTTCCTTGCCGCGATAGTACGAGCCGGCAAGCGAAAGAAGTTTGAAGGCCCCTGTCTGCCCGCTGTTTTCCACGTGAGGCCCACGGCAGAGATCAACGAAATTGCCGCATTTATAAAGAGTGATTTTATCGCCTTCGGGAATGTCCGCGAGGCGTTCGAGCTTATAAGTTTGCCCCAGTCCTTTGAAAAGCGCTTCAGCTTCGGCGCGTGTTACTTCTGAATATTCAAATGGGAGCCGTTTATTCACAAGCTTTATCATGGCCTCTTCGATTTTTTCGAGGTCTTCAGGCGCGAGCCTGTGTTCCATATCAAAGTCATAGTAAAAGCCGTCGTCAGTTGAAGGCCCTATATCGAATTTAACGTCGGGAAAAAGTTCCCTTACGGCTGCCGCCATGATATGCGCCGCGCTGTGCCGTATCGTATCAAGAGGAAATTTACTCATTTTCAGTTTACCCCAATTAATTACGGTTGCGACGAAGCGCAACCCTCCCTGATTTTTATATATTGTGGAGGGATTTGCTTCGTCAAATCCGTCTTCCAAATAACAAGTTATTACACAATATAATAATAATGAAAAGGTAATTTAGTCTCAATACAGGGTCATTTCAAGCAGGTAGAGTACCTGCACTCCGAGAAAAAACTCCGTTTTTTCCGTACTGTTGCTCACTTCGTTGCAACAGGTAGAGTACCTGCATCCGGGAGCGAAGACCATTTTATATCCCGCTTCGCGGGCGTTTTTTCCGTACTGTTGCTCACTCCGTTGCAACAGATAGAAGATTTGCGCGGCGTAATCAGGAAAAGATATAATCTATTCAGCAGAGAATTTCATTCCGCATTCTTTTTAAATTATATTCCGAAGTATTTATTGTGAATTCCCGGGGCCCAGCCGTTGCGTTGAGCCCAAAGGTCGATGAAGTCGTTGCTTCTGTAAAGCACAGTGTTATGATTGAGACGTTCCGCTCCTCTTTTCTGGGCATCGTCAGCCATGTTCGGGCACATGAGTTCGACTTTCAGTTCAAAAGGGCCTTTGAGTTTTTTTGCTTTGAATTTTTTCAAATTTTTCAAAGCCGCCTGTGATTTGGCTTTCAGTTCAGCCCTTACTGTTTCGGGATTTCTGTTTATTGTTGAATATCTGTTTATGGACTTTTTAGTTTCAACGGTTTCTATGGTACCCAGAAATTCTTTTGCTTCCCTGCATGCGGCATGGTCGCCCGATACAAGTATTGTAGGAACGGAAAAATATGAGGCCATCATTGAACAAACCCCGATTTCTCCGATAGCTTCCCCGTTAAGAAACATATTGACCACGGCATGGCTGTTGAAAGTGTGGTTGAGAAAGCCGTCAGTCACGCCCATCATGGCATGAGTTCCGAGCTGGACAGCGGCGTCAAACGATTTATCAATCCCGCAGCCGACCATATGAAGACCTCCGCCCGATGCGGTTGTTATAAGTTGTGCCGCCGGATGGAGATGTTCTATAAGTATGGAGTTGCTTCCGCCGTGACCGTCAACTACTACTATCTCTTTAGCCCCAGCCGCGGCAAGCCCCTCAACAGAGGAATTGACTTCTTCAGTCAGAAGCCTGCATGAAGCGTCTATGTTCTTTATCTTGTTGCCGACCGTATCCGCGCCGCCATTGACACCGCTGACACCTTCCAAATCAGTCATTATAAATACTTTCATGATATTCCTTTCGTTTTTAATTATATTCCTTTTGCCGTTTTGGCTATTTCAGCATCACTCATAGCTCCGCTGTACAATTTCAAATCAGAAATAATGCCCTCGAAGCCATAACAGTTGCCTGTATTCATTGCACCAATGCTGATATAAGTCCGGCCTTTGGGCAAAATCACATTTTCCGGACTTTCACCCGCCAGATGTCCGTTTATATAGACTTTGGCTGTTTTCCCATCGTAAACGGTCGCGACGTGATACCACGTATCAGCATTTATTGCGTCTGTTGCAGTTGATGATTTTGCCGCTGAAAACGTTTTGCCGTCAGCACAGTAAAACATCAACATACGCCAGCTTATAAGGAGACGGAAACCCGGCCCTTTACCGGAGGGACTATTATCAATAATCTCATATTGCGCGCTGCGATGCAGTTGAGGAGGGGTCTTAATCCATGCGGTTACGGTAAGGCCTTTGCTGAAATCATATCCTCCAAGTTTTTCAACCTTAATGACAGCGTTTTTATCTTTTGGCATTTTTTCCGGTATATTGTTAAAGTATAGAGCTTTTCCTTCGCGTCCATCCACCCATTTTGAACTTTCAGGATTTAGGAGAGTACCGTTATGTCCGTTGCCGCTGACATCGTTTATGGATACTCCTTCCCCTTCATTCATTGGCCAATGCGCAAGCAGTCTGAGATTTTCCGCGTCTACATGGAGAACAAGAAAAATGCTTAACATGTAAATTCCAAGAAATGTTTTTCCCATTTTATATTCCTCCTTTATTTTTCATATAATTCAACTTCCATGATTTTCGCATTTGGTCCGTTCGTGGCTGTTACGAAAATCCTTATCCGATCGATTTTAACAGGTCGGAATTTATGTTCGATAGCATCTTCTTTTTTATCTTTTACTTCATCCAGTACAGCCCATTTGTCATTTATCCATGCTTCGACCTTATAATTTTTCAGGCTTTTATCCAAAGAATATATAACGACACGTCCTATTTCAGCGGGTTTTGAGAGTTTCATTTCAATCCAGTCTGGCGACTGTTTATCGGTCTTGTCCTCCCATATCGCTACATAAGGAGGAGAATTTTTTGCAGGATCGCCCTGTGAGAATATTCCGTCTGTCAGATGCCAGAGTCCGTTGTCTGCACGGCGGCCCGCTCCCTTTGATGAGGAACAACTCATGATGATGTGTTCGTTTTCATAATTCTGGAAGGCAATGTTTCCTGGTTTATGACGTGCCTTGTTTGCGGCGGCGATTTCAGTAATGATTTTGCTGACAGTGGTTAAACCGAAATTTTTGCTACTGCTTGTGTAAACATGCACTTCATAATGACTGAAGTCATCTGTAAAATTACCGTTTGAAACCTTGACATTGCGTGCTTCAGAAAGTACCTGCAAGGTCTTGCCGTCAAGACCGGGAATGTTTATAGTGAATTTTCCCGGATTATCGGACGCATTACAGGCGAGTATCCATATATCGCCGTTATTATCTTTTGTCAGGAGCCGCATTTCCGCTTTATCACATTTTGCAGGATTTACTGCATTCGTGGCGATGATGGCTTCATTGCCGACAATTGCCTGTTCTTTTACCAGATATGGCAGACCTATGTAAAGTTCGGGATAAAGCGGAAATGCGGCAGTGTTATACTGAAGCAAACCTTTGCTTCCCAGAATCAGAGACATTAAATTCTGATTGCGGAATTCTTCATAATTGGGAACACGTGTAGAAGAATCATCATAGTCACCATAGTTAAATCCCTGATGCAGGTAAGCGATCGTCTGCTGGCCGTTCCGGTTTTTGAAAAATTCATCGATTTTATCCATGCATACAACAATTTTTCTGAAATTATTCATTGTTTTGTTTATTGATACTTTCGGGTAACAGTGAAATCCGTTGATTTCAGCGCAGTCAGGATATTTGGTGGCTCCATTCGTGCCGCTGGAGATTATGACAGGATGATAAGGGTCTTCATCCCTGATAACCTGATAAATAGCATTCAGAGTGTTTGAATTTATTCCTTGGCAATCTGGTTCATCCCATAAATAATACCCGAAGAGTTCAGGATTGTCCTTGTCCTTGCGTACCCGTTCCTTGTAAAAGGCGAAGATTTTTTCCGACATATTATTTTCCTTAATTGCCTTCCGCATATTGGGAGGATAGCCAAAACCGGTTGCGGAACTTATGAACATGGCTCCGGGCCGTTTCCAGCCAACAAACATGTTGAAACCTTGGTAATTCGAAGCCGCTTCCCCGCACCATGCGGCTAGAATGAATATTTTTTTACCGTCAACATACCAGTTGAGGTCTTTGCCTCGCCATACTTCGCCTTTTTTATAAGGAAGCTTGAGAAGGGGATGTATCGTAACGGCTTCAACTTTGCCGTCTTTATTTTTCAATTCGGCGAAGATTTCAAGTTTTCCATCCGGCAATCCAGCGACATCGAAAGAGAAAGGATTATCAGCTTTCGGAGCCTCAGTCTTAGCAGACTGCAAAACTTTGCCCGAAGCCCTGATGCCTGCTTCCAGCATTGTGTTGCTGATTTTGTCGGCGGGCAGATTGATCCCGACTGTGAATTTGACCTTTTCCAGTTTCTGTGTAGCGAATATTGCGTCGCGGTACCAGGGTTTCTGTAAGTCTATGCGCATTGGAACATAGTGAACGGGAATTGTAAATTTCCTTTTGCTTAAAGTTCGTCCGTTATTGGTAGATGCCAATTCAATCTGGCACTGATAACTACCCTGTGCGCCAAGCATAAAAGGACCGTAATCGAAATTCCGTTTTTCCGATGTGGCGAATTTCTCGCTGTTGTCTTTATTATACATTTTTCCATCCGGATCGAAGAGAGCACAGTCAACTTTTATTTTTCTTTCCGCTTCCGTCAAATTGGAAATTATTCCTTTTAATGTTAGCGAAAGTTTTCCATCCTTAATCGTACTTTGAGATTTTGGTATTTCGATATTCCAGCAATACAGTGAAAAATCAACATCAAGTTTACAGAGACGGCGGAAACTGCTGCCGACATTGAAAAGTCCTTTTTCCGCGATAGATGAAAGTTCCTGTCCCGGATTATAACTTTCACGGCAGATATTTATGCCCCAATTGCCCTTAGGCGGGGAAAGAAAACCCAGAGAATAATATGGAATCATAATTTCACACGACCAGAAATCCTTATCAAGATGTACTGCGCTTTTCATATCGGAATCCCATTCGGTGTTTCCGATAAAACCGCCCTGTTCACAGGAACGGTCAAGGATACTGTTTGCGGCGTTAACAACGAAATGATAATAACTGTCTCCTGTACCGGATGGGTCAAGCATGACTTCTACACAATCACTGGTACAAGTTCCCTTGTCGCGAGGTGTTTCATTCGCGATGAGTTTATCAGACGGCACCATTGCTTTAATACCAAAAAATATTGCTGTATCAGTATAAACTATTTTTGCGAAAGTTTTTCTTTCTGCGGCCTTGTCGCTGTTGCATACAGTAAAATTGTTTATTTCAGGAGTACTGTTCCAGCAAGGGTCGTCCAGCTTGCCGTCCATTATCGGAGCCTTATCAACTTTCAAGGCTTTGATTTCCTGACTGTTGGCATTCCAGCCGATAATCATTCCCAGTGAAATTACGGAAATCCCTTTTATCAGTTTTGATGACATGTTTTCCCCTTTATATTATTATCAATTATTGATTTTTAATTTTATTTTTCGGGCATCGTGAAAATTAAAAGCCTTCCAGTAACTCAGTTACACCATTATGGCTTCCGAGCGAAGTCAAATCCTGGAAGCTTTTCATGTTAACATGACCATCTGCGTAAAGGACGTTTGTCTTGTTATCATGACGAAAGCTGATATAAGCGGCGGGATCTGATATATACGATACTCCATGGTCATTTGTCCTGCCGTTATCAAAAACTACCTTTGCAATGGATGGTTGGGTAATCTGCGTGATTTTATGTGTCGAATAAGTTCCGATAATTCCGAAGAGTCTTTGATTTATGGCATAATCTGAATATGAGAAAAGGTTGTCAACCTTTTGGGAAGGACAAAGAATTCTCGCTCCTGTCGGGTGATAGGTATTATTGATGCTGTAATAGTTGTTGCCGAGACTGCATATTCTGATCCCATAATCAAGCTGCGAGTACGGACCAAAATTTCCTAATGCTTCAAACCACGGGCGATTAGCACTGGAAACTCCCGACCAATAGGCTATATAAGGAAACGTGCCGGGGAGAAGCCAGTCATCAAAATCACCCGAATACTGATTTAAAGCCAGGGATATCTGTTTACAATTATTTGTGCATGCGGTGCCTTCCACTTTATGCTTGGCTTTGGACAACGCTGGAAGCAGAAGCGAACACAGTATTGCAATAACGGATATTACAATCAGCAATTCGAGAAGCGTAAAACGAAAAGTTTGCATTTTTCTCATAAAGTTTATCCTCTTAATTTATTCCGCCTCTACTGTTCATATGGCGCATAGGGGCGTTTGAATTCGAAATCGTTATGGGCGTTTTTCTGGTAATCGTCATTTGCCATTTCGTAAAGGCCGTCAAGGTATTCGTGGCACATGTCGCTGAAGAGCTGCCTTCCGTATTTTTGCAAAAAAAGTTGTGGTGTCATTGAGGCTTCGCCTCTGATTCCGTCCATGATTTTTGCCAGTCTTCTCAAACAGTTTTCATGCCAGAGCTCCGTCAGTTTTTCAGGGGATTTCAAAAGGCTGTCGAGCCACTTATAATATTTGTCTTCCTCTTTTTCTTCGGCGGGACTTAAAGTATATGGGCGGCATTCGGACATGTTTATTTTGAGATATTTTCTGTGCCAATCAGTTATTTTTCCGTTTTCTATATCAACAGAAAAAATATGGCTTTTTGTAACATTGGGCGAATTGCTTATCTGGTAACCTCCGAGCTGGAAAATAAGATTGCCGAGACTATAGTGTATCAGACAGTTACCCCATTTTTCGATGCCCTGTGGAACATGCGGGTGGTGGCAGAGGATGAGGTCTGCCCCGGCTTCGGCTATTGCCCTGCAAAGTTTCAGTCGCGGTATGCTGGGGGCGGGCTGGAACTCAATGTCCGCGTGTATGGATATCACCAGAACATCGACTTTCGCGCGGTGTTTTCTGATATCGGATATGACGTCTTTCTGTTTAAGGTAGGCGATTCGTTCGCCTCCGCCTTCCAGTGTCCAATCGCCTGCCTGCAGATAACCGAGAAAGCCTATTTTCATGCCGCCCTTTTCCACAATTCGCAGTTTTCTGGCTTCCTTTTGCGAAGGCCCTGTTCCCAAGGATTGGACGCCTATTGATTTGATGCAGTTATAAGTGTGCAAAAGCCCTCTCCATCCGCAATCAAGTACATGATTTGATGCCGCTTGCAGTATGTCGAAGCCTACCGGACGCAATGCTTCCAATGCGGAATCGCGGCTCTGAAGCGGATGTCCGCTGGTTTCTGTTAATGGAAAATCTTCCGGTATCATCACTGATTCCAGATTTCCGAAAAGTATATCCGCCTTTTTCAGTTCCGGTATCACTTTTTCAAACGGATAAGCCGTACCATGCTTAATAATATCTTTTTCGACTTGAGCTGCAAACGATATGTCGCCGACGGCTGAAAGAGTTATTTTTGTCATTTTATAAGATCCTTCTAAGGTTAAGACATTTCTATCGCGAATTGCTCGTTCTCGACAAAGTGCATCATTGAATTTCTCTGACTGAAAAGCGGCTTTATAATTTTTTCACGGGGAATAAAGGGTTTCGCCATCAGTTCCGTTACTGCCTGATATCCATGGTCAAACCAGTCGAAATACACCATTGGCAGATTTCCATATTTAAAGGATAATTCAGGCACGCAGTTTACAAGTATTATTTTTACGGTTTCGGGAAGTCCCAATATTTCATTTGAATAAACTTCGCCATAGGGCACATCCTCCGGGCGCGGACAAAGTAGAAGTCCATCGAATTTTTCTTTTTTGTACCACTTTACAAGGCCCTCTTTCAGATAGGGCCAGGGCGGCAATTTGGGTGTTAATTCCCAGCGAAGGTCTCTTTTCAGTCCATAAGCCCTTAGTCCGTCGCGATAGCCTTGTAATGGAATTCCTTTTGGCTGGTCAAGCCAGTTGGAGGCGACTGCTATTGAACGGCATCCTTTTCCCCATAGTTTGCCGACGGCCAGTTCGTATGAATAAGCCGCGTCGTCAGTGTGCCAGAACCAGTCCCGGGAGGGATGGCGTTCCGGTGGAATGGGTTCAAATGGGTCGGATAAACGGATATTGTGATTGCAGCCGCAAAAAACTTTGCAGCGGCGTTTTTTCAGAAAATCGAAAAGAGGGAAAAACCATCCGGCGGATATTATGACCCGGCTTTCAGAATCAAGATGTTCCAGTTGGCGCCAGTCTATGTCATTAAGTGAATTTGTCGGCGAAACGGCAATGGTTTCCATGCGGCAGTTAAGTTCCTGACAGCGTTTCATGACACCTTCCATTGCCATACGGTGACGGAAAGCAAAGCTGCCGTTTTTTGTCATATAATCAGGACAGGGCAGGAGATACGTGATGACGGCGCGGCTTTCAGGAGCTTTTTTGCGGACATAAGTTCCCTGGCCTTTCACACGTTCGATGAGTTGTTCGTTTTCCAATTGCTGCAGGGCCATCCGCAAAGTGCCGCGGGCTACCCCGTATTGTTCCGCCAGTTCGAATTCTTTAGGTAATTTAGCGTTGGCGGCGTATGTCCCGGAAACTATTCCGTTCTTAAGTTCCTGATACAGATAATCTTTTTTCATCTGTTCGGACATGTGATGCCTTATTATTATATTATGTACAGTGCTTGTTTAATATTAAGTATAGCGTATGTATAGTTAAAAGTCAATAGGTATTTTCCTTGTTTTTGGCAAAAAAAGTAAAAAAAACTCTTTTGAGCTGTATTATTATTTATGTTTTATAAAATTTGTGTTCGAACAAAGGATGGTATACAATGGCAAAACTTTTATATGTTGAGAGTTCTCCAAGAAAAGAGCGTTCATACTCTATCGCGGTGGCGCGTGAATTTCTGAAAGCATATAAGGGGGTACATCCGCATGACAGTGTTGAGACACTTGACTTGTGGACATTGGAACTGCCTGAATTTAGCGGTGACGCCATAAACGCTAAGTACAAAATAATGCACGGTGAACCCCATACGGCGGGGGAGGCTGAGGCGTGGAATAAAGTCGTGGATGTTTTTGAGCGTTTCAAATCGGCGGATAAATATCTTTTCAGCATTCCCATGTGGAATTTCGGGATACCTTACAAGCTCAAGCATTTCATAGACATCATAAATCAGCCTGGGCTTTCTTTCACTTTTTCGCCTGAGAGCGGATATAAAGGGCTTTTAAGCGGAAGGTCCGCAGTGGTAATTTATTCGCGTGGCGGAGAATACCTTTCCGGCCCGGCGGCGGCGATGGATTTCCAGAAAACTTATTTTGAGCGTCTGCTCGGTTTCATAGGTATTACAGATGTAAAATCAATTGTCATCGAACCCACATTGAGCGGACCTGAACTCGTGAAAAAGGCTAAAAAGGACGCCATGGAAACGGCCTGTCGTTTTGCGGCTGGATTTTAATTATTCCGGCATTGCTTTTTTCTTGGATTTGATATTGGAGATTCTCATTGCCTCGGCGATTCTCTTGCCAAGGGCGTCAATCTCAGTGAGAAGAAAATCATTATAGTCGAGAAGTATCTGATTTTCCTCGTTGATATACTTGTATTTTGATGGTCTTCTCTTGAGATCCACGGCAGGTTTGGAAATGTAGTTTTTTATCCTGCTCAGGAGTGAACTGTAGGACGAAAAGTTATCGTTTCCCGTTGAAAGGGTATTCCACTGTTTGACCAGATTGTCCATGAATTTATATTTTATATAGCGTCCCGGGTCAAGATTGTTGTTCCAGGTTATTTTCTCTTTTTCCTTATTTTTTTCGGAATTATCTTTATTGTTTTTCTTGTTGATGCTAATAGTGGTGTTGTTATTTCTGCAATAGGGGCAGAGGTAGCATGGGAGGTTGTTTTCTCTGCAATAGGAACAATTGCAGGTTTCGGTAAATTTCACTCTGCTTTTACTGTCTTCTTTGTCTTTATCTTTCGCGGCATCTTTTTTTTGTTCATTTTCCAGGTATTCCACTATTACTTTTGTTTCGCGGCTGTTTTTGAATTCTCCGTAAACATCCTTGAGGAAAATTTCTCCCAGGGTATTGACGTCCTTCAGATCTTTCTGATACTGCAAGTCGGTATTATATGAATTCACGTCAAGCCTGATCAATTTTTCAGGGTTGAGGTTGTCTATTCTTGTTCCGAATCTCAGAATTTTTTCTTTTTCCGCTTCGCTGTCCGACCAATGCAGTTTTCTGTCGATACAGCTTGAAACGCCGATGACGTTTGAAGTTTTTCCCGAGATAATGGGCCCGCCGGAATTTTCTTTTTCTATCACACAGGACAAGTCTATTGTTTTTACTGTTATGCCCAAAAGTATGCCTGTTGAGCTTTTAGCATATTCACGTGCTGTGCCGTATGCCGTAACATTTGATTTAAGCGGTATATTCGCGATGTCTCTTTCTATCCGCAGGGGCGGTATGTCGCAGTCCTGTGCTATGTTTATCAGCGCGATGTCCCTGTCTTCGGCAAAATATATGGATTTTATCTCCAGTTGCCGGCTGAAAAAATCAATAACTCTGATATTGCTGTTGCCGAAGAGCAGATTAATATTTGTAAGGATAACTTTGCATCCATTGAATTCCGCGATAAAGCCGGAACCTCTTTTTTCTTTTCCCTTAATGAGCACCGTCGATTTAAAAATAAGATTCCGGTCGGGTATCTTTTTGTTTTCCTGTTTTTCTGAAGTTTGCGGCGGTGTATTTATTTTGTTATTTGATTGAGATGCCTTAAAAGTATCTGTTCTTGGAGCTTCTTTTCCGCTTTTACTTTTTATGGAGTCAAGGTATTTCTCCAGTTCATCTATTTTTTCGGTTTCAGGTTTATTGGAGTCCGATATCTTTTTAATGGTGTCCTTTGCTATGCGGTTCATGAATTCATCGCTGAATATGGCGTCAATCTGTTTTTGCGCTTCCATGAATGCTTCCTGAAAGGACTGTGATTTCGCATGCGCAAGGGCCGTGACTGATAAAAGAAGGAATGACAGTAAAATGAATTTTTCCAGTCTGAAATTCATTGTTATCTCCTGATTTGCGTTATTTTCGGAAGGCCGGATAACGACTCTACACTGGAAAGATAACCGTAATTTCCGTCATTTCAAATTTCAGAATTGACTGGATGTTTATCTGCCGATAAGTCTTTTCACTGTCCCGCAGGCTTCTGATAAACGGTTTTTCATTGTCCCTTTGAGTGTGCATGTGTCGCGGAAAATAAGTTCGACAAAGTTGTCTTTTGTGATATCCAAGGTTTCCCTGATATGATTAGTGAAAGTTTCGGGATTGAAAATTTCTCCGCAAAGCTGCATGGGGTGAGGTTTTCTGGACAGAACATAATTTTTTCCGACAGCTTCAGCCATGATTTTCTGATCGCACCAGGGGGAGATTGTCATCTTGCGCAGATTGCGAAATTGTTTTACCGTTGGCCACATAGTGTGAACAGGTTCACAGCATCCATAATAAAGCAGTCCGAAATGACGGGTTAGTTTTTCCTGATAGGGGAAAATGAATTCCGCGAACATTTCGTTTGATATGCCGGCGGCCTCTTGCGCTTCCGTCGCGCCCCAGCAGTCTTCTGTCTGCCAATCGTTCTCGTCGGCATTTTCACTTTTGGGTAGTTCGTCAGTGTAAGCGATGCTGCCGGAGCCACAGCAGAATTCGCCATGGTTTGGTTTGATGAGTTTTTCCTTTTTGAGCCAGTTCAGGAAATCGAGCGCCTCCGTTGAGACAAAATCAAAAAAGCGATGGACGTTTTCGGGTTGATCAAGCATTGCCATGTAGAAATTTTCCATTCCCATCCACAATACTGCCTTGCAGGCCATTCCCACTCCGACTCCGAGCGTGTTCGGGCAGATTATTTTCAGCGGCAGGATATCCCCGAATATCTTTTCCGCGAGTTCTTCTTTGCGGTATGTTTCTTCGCGATTGACTCTGAATTCCTCTCTCTTGAGGATATGCAGGTTTTTCGCCAAGTCCGCCAGCGGAGTATTTGTCTCATAGCCGAGGGCCCTGCCTGTCGCGTCAGGGACGCGGGTGATTTCCAGTCCCGGACAGATTTCCGGCCTGTGAATAGAGTACGCGAGAGGATAATACGGCGGATATACGCGATCGTCCGGTATAAAATCGTAATTGCATATCACCCTCAGAAAGTAATTTTCAAATTCCCGTTCGATTTCTCCCGCGCAAACGCATTCCGGCATTAAATCCTTGAAAAATGTTCCGTTGTCCTCAATTACAAACGGCACGGTGCGTTCCATGAGACGGTTGCTCACGCGCCATATTTCCCTGCGTTTCTTCATATCTTCGGAGTTGACGATTGCGCTGTATTTTCCAGCCAGTTTCCTTAGCCTCTCAATATCTTTATGCGATGTCATCTTATTTCCCTTTGAATTTGTTTTTAAACATTATAATGTTTTTAATTTTATTTTGTAATATATAAAAATATTATTTTGTACACTATATTATGATTATTATATGGAGATATCATGGCAACTTATAATACACATAGCATTTTATCGCAGGATGTGAGAAAGCTCCTTGAAGGGCATCCCCTGACAAGGGCTTTGCACCCGACTCATTTCGGCATGTTCAAAAAATCGAAGGGATGCTGTTCACGTCCGGACGGGATCGACACCCATGTTCTTATATTGTGTGTAGGAGGGCAGGGAGTGCTTGAGGAAGGAAACAGAAAATCTGAAGTTTCCGCAAATCATCTGCTTCTGATTCCTGCCGGATGTCCGCATGCTTACGGTGCGGCTCCGGGAATGGATTGGAGTCTTTACTGGACTCACTTTGCCGGAGATGGAGCAGAATTTTATTTCAGTCATTTTACTAAAGGCATTTTCCTTTCAAAATGTCCTGATGCCGTCTTCAATAAAGCCCTTTCGATTTTCCGCGATTATCACAGCCTGATTTACAATAACATAAAATTGGATTCTCTTGTGAAAGCGTCTCAGCTTCTCGGATATCTCCTGAGCTTTCTTTTTTATTCCGACCTTGCGGACACTGCCTCGGAATACAGCCGCAAGGGAGTTGAAAGGGCTATTGAGATGATGACGGAAAATATTGAAAGCTCCCTCACTCTTATGGAACTTGCCGGATATTCAGGGCTTTCAAAACCGCATTTTTCTTTTCTTTTCAAAAAAACGAGCGGTTTTTCCCCGATTGAGTATTTCAATATCCTTAAGATGCGACGGGCCTGTCATTATCTGGACAGCACATCTATGAACATCGGGGAAGTCAGTGAAAAAATCGGAATTGACAATCAGCATTATTTTTCCCGTCTTTTTTCCAAAGTCATGGGCATATCTCCCCGCGATTACAGAAAATTAAAAACGTGGTATAACCCGCCTGGCCCCGGAAAAAGCATGTCCACATAATTCGAAATAGAGGAATTATATTTTTTAATATTATTTCTGCTATCGCGCTTGAATTTATTACACATTTAAATACCGTAATAAAAACTGGATATAAATATGTTTAGAGATTTTTTTCAGAGTTTTCAGCGCGGGCAGGAAGGCCGGGAGCTGAAAAGGCGCCTGCTTATAATGTACGCGTTCCTGATAGCGTTGAATGTGGGAATGTGGGTGCTTTCGTTTTCTGTGTTCGGCGCTTTTCCGCGTCTTCTGGGAATATGCCTGATGGCCTATCTTCTGGGGCTCAGACACGCTGTCGACGCTGACCACATAGCCGCCATTGACAATGTAACAAGAAAACTTATGCAGGAAAAGAAACAGCCCGCGGCGGTTGGCTTTTTCTTTTCGCTGGGACATTCAAGTGTTGTTATAATCATGACTTTTTTTGTGGCACTGGGCGCGAACCTTCTTAAAGAACATCCCCAGTTGAAAAACATGGGAGGCCTGATAGGGACTGCCGTTTCGGGGCTTTTTCTTTTGCTGATAGCTCTTATAAATTTTATGATTTTCATAGATATTTACAGGACGTTTCAGCAACTGAGAAGAGGGCAGGGGTTTTCCGAAGAGACCCTTGAGGATTTTCTTAACAGGAGAGGGCTTCTGTCCAGGATGCTCAGGCCGGTATTCAAGATAGTTACGAAAAGCTGGCACATGTATGCGCTGGGTTTTCTTTTCGGTCTCGGTTTTGACACGGCTTCCGAAATAGCAGTATTGGGAATTGCCGCCGAAAGCGCGGTGAACGGGCTTCCGATATGGTCCATTATGATTTTTCCTCTCCTTTTCATGGCAGGCATGTGCCTTATCGATACCACGGACGGAGTGCTGATGCTTGGCGCTTACGGCTGGGCATTTGTGAAGCCGGTCAGGAAGCTTTACTATAATATGGTTATTACCATGGTATCTTTTCTGATAGCCTTTTTCATAGGCAGTGTGGAAATTGCCGGCATAATAGCGGAAAAGCTCCAGCTGACCGGTTTTTTCTGGGGGCATGTCAGGAACATCAGTGATCATATGGGCTCAATGGGTTATATCATGATTGCCATACTTCTTATGAGTTGGTTTTTATCAACGCTGATTTATAAAATCTCAAAACTCGATTCTCTTGGCACCGTACCTTCTGAAACGTCCGAAATGTGATTGTGAAAGACTTGATTTTTTTACGGCTGTCATCGCAGATTTGCATGAAATGAAGATTTTACTTTTGATTAAAAAATCTCTCCGTTGAATCCCCTGAAACAATAATACAACAGTGAATTTTTCTACTTTTTCTGAGGAATGCCGCTTGAAAAATTTGCAAAGCATGAGATATTACTTGTGAAATAAGTCACAATGTGAATCTTATAACAGGAGCGAACTCATGGGCAATGCAAGAAAAATATCAATGAAGACTCTTGAGCGGATAGTTCTCTATAAGAGAATACTGGGAGACCTTGCGGCAAAAGGACAGAAAACCCTCTATTCTCATCAGCTTGCGGAACTGGCGCACAACAGCCCGGCGCAAGTGCGGCGCGATCTGATGATTACCGGATATTCCGGCACTCCGCGCAGAGGCTATACAACAGAAGACCTCATCAAAAAGATAAGCGTTACCTTGAACGAAACGGCGGAACAGAAGATAGCGCTTGTCGGCATCGGCAATCTTGGAAGGGCCATACTTGCGTATTTTAATTACCAGCAGCCGTCTTTTTCGATCGCCGCCGCGTTTGACAGCGATGAAACCAGGGTTGACAGGGTGATAGCCGGATGCCGCTGTTATCATCTCAGGGAATTTGAGAGCAAAGTGAAGGAGCTTGGCGTAACGCTGGGTATTGTCACTGTTCCCGCGTCTTCGGCGCAGACTGTTGCCGATATGATGGTATCCGCGGGCATCAAGGCGATTCTCAATTTCGCGCCGGTGCCTCTGAAGGTGCCTTCAAATGTTTTCGCGGACAGAATAGACATAACAATGGCATTGGAAATACTCGCCTATCTGGCGAGTATCAAATAACAATTCAAGGTAAAATAATGAGTGATGATATTGTAAATAAGGTGTTGGAACAGCATCCTGACGCCAGGAGGGATAGTCTTATTCCCATCCTTCAGGAAGTTCAGGAGCGGCAGGGATATTTGTCAAAGAACGCGGTCGTGAAGATAGGGAGGCATCTCCGGCTTCCGGCCAGCAAAATTTACGGGGTTGCTACTTTCTACAATCAGTTCCGTTTTCAGCGGACTGGAAAATTTCACATACTCGTATGCAGGGGCACGGCTTGTCATGTAAGGGGCTCCGCTTCCGTTCTTGCAGCTGTGGAAAAAGAGTTGAAGATAAAAGCCGGGGAGACATCAAAGGATGGTGTTTTCAGCCTTGAAGTTGTCGCATGCATGGGGGCCTGCGGACTTGCTCCGGTTATATGTATAAACGGGGAATTTTACGCGAATCTTGAATTTGGCAAGGTCAGGGAAATCCTGGATATTTACAAAAAAAAGGCTGAGGAAGGGAAGGCGGGCCCGCAATGACAACTAAGAAAAATATTAACTCCGCGTTGAGCGATGCGCTTCTGAGGACTTTGTCTCATGAAGTTGTCTGCGGCAGAGAAGCGGCAATGACGGACGAGATCAAAAATTATATATCTATCCTCTGTCGCGAACAATTACGGAAACCTGTCATATATATCGGCGCGGCCACCTGCGGTTTGAGCGCCGGGGCCGGCAAGACCCTCCTTGCCGTAAAAGATTATCTGAAGAAGAAAAGTATTGATGCCGACATTGTTGAGGTCGGCTGTATCGGCCTTTGTTCGGAAGAACCCATTATCGAGGTGCAGAAACCCGGCTTCAAACGGCTTGTTTTCAGAAAAGTACTTGAGAATGATGTCGAGGGAATACTTGACGGGGCGTTCGGAGCTAAGATAAAGAAGGAATCTGTTCTCGGCCAGCATGGAAGCGATGCTCTGACATCATGGCAGGGAATACCGCAACTTTTTGAACATCCGTTTTTCAAGACTCAGTTGCGCTGGGTGTTGAAGCATTGCGGGATAATAGATCCGTGCAGCCTTAATGAATATATCGCGCGCGGCGGATATTCGGCGCTTGCCAAGGCACTTCATACGATGACTCCTTCCGAGGTCTGTGATGAAATTGAAAAAAGCGGTCTCAGGGGCAGAGGGGGCGGCGGGTTCGCTACAGGCAAAAAATGGAAATTCGCGCTCTCTACGGCAAGCGACCAGAAGTATATGATATGTAATGCCGATGAAGGTGACCCCGGCGCTTTTATGGACAGGGCGGTTATCGAAGGTGACCCTTACAGGATGCTTGAAGGTCTTGCCATAGCGGCTTATGCCATAGGAGCGAACAAGGCTTACGTTTATATCAGGGCTGAGTATCCCCTTGCCATCGAAAGATTGAAAATGGCCATCAGGGACGCTCATGAAAAAGGACTGCTCGGAGAGAATATACTGGACAGCGGTTTCAACCTCAGCATCATAATAAAAATGGGCGCCGGCGCCTTTGTCTGCGGCGAAGAGACTGCGCTGATACACAGCATAGAAGGAAAACGCGGAATGCCGCGTCCCCGTCCTCCTTTTCCCGCCGTGAGCGGGCTCTTCGGCAAGCCTTCCGTAATAAACAATGTCGAAACACTGGCGAATGTTCCTGATATTATCTTAAAAGGCAAAGACTCTTTTGCCTCTGTTGGCACTGCCGGAAGCAAAGGCACAAAGGTGTTTGCCCTTTCCGGGAAGATATCCCGTACAGGCCTTGTGGAAGTGAAGATGGGAACAAAACTCAGGGAAATAATTTTTGATATCGGCGGCGGGACACCTGACGGTAAAAAGTTCAAGGCCGTACAGATAGGCGGCCCTTCAGGAGGATGCATCCCGGAATCCCATATTGACATAGAAATTGATTACGAGTCCCTTAAAACCGTTGGCGCCATGATGGGTTCGGGCGGACTTGTCGTTATGGACGAAGGCACATGCATGGTGGATGTCGCAAAATTCTTCATGGATTTCATACAGAGGGAAAGTTGCGGCAAGTGCATACCCTGCCGTGAAGGCACAAGGCACATGCTTGAGATACTTCAGAGCATTACCCGCGGCCGCGGCAGTGAAACGGAGAGGGAAACTCTTGAGCGCTTCAAGGGCGTTATGTATCTTAAAAGACTGGCTGACGTGATAAGGGACACAAGTCTCTGCGGCCTGGGACAGACTGCTCCCAATCCGGTACTCAGCACTCTCAGATGGTTCAAGGATGAATACGATGCGCATATTTATGAACGTAAATGTCCGGCAGGCGTCTGTACAGAACTTCTGAAATACAAAATACTCAAGGAAAAATGCGTTGGTTGTACCGCGTGTTCCAAAAAGTGTCCGGCCGACGCCATAATGGGCGCGAAGAAAGCCCCTCACTATATAATCCCTGACAAGTGTATCGGCTGCGGTACATGTAAGGATGTCTGTAAGTTCAACGCTATAACCGTCGATTGATATCATCGGCATTTTTAATAAGGAAGGTGTACTGTTATGTTTGAAATTGAAGTAAATGGCAGAATTATAGACGCCAGTCCCGGCGAAACTATACTTTCCGCTTTGAAACGCGCGGGTATCAGAGTGCCCACATTGTGTCATATGAATGACCTTATGCCCAGCGGGGCCTGCCGGATATGCGTTGTGGAAGTCGAAGGAATGAGAGGACTTATTCCAAGCTGTTCGTATCCGGTTCAAGAGGGGATGAAAATAAAGACTAATTCCGCCAAGGCCATACAGGCCAGGAAAACTATCATAGAACTGCTGTTGGCGAATCATCCTGATGATTGTCTTTACTGTGTGAGAAACGGCAACTGCAAACTCCAGGGGCTTGCGGAAGAATACGGGATCAGGGAAAGGCATTTCACAGGGAAAAAGAGCAGAGGAAATATCGATATAACCAGCCCGTCTATCGTAAGGGACCAGTCCAAGTGCATACTTTGCGGGAAATGCGTGAGAATATGCGAAGAAGTGCAACGTGTTTCGGCGATTGATTTCGTAGGGCGCGGAAGCAAGACTGTTATAGCTCCGGCTTTCAATAACAACCTCAACGTCTCAAGCTGTATCAATTGCGGGCAGTGTGTGCTTGCCTGTCCGACCGGCGCTTTGAGAGAGAAAAGTTATCTCCGGGAAGTTTCCGAAGCCTTGGCCGATCCTGAGAAAATAGTGGTTGTCCAGCATGCTCCCGCCGTGTCAGTTTCTATTGCCGAGGAGTTCGGCATTAAGCCCGGCACCGATATCGCTGGCATGATGGTGGCGGCATTCAAAAGGCTTGGCTTTAAAAAAGTCTTTGATACTTCTTATACCGCCGACCTGACTATAATGGAAGAGGCTTCAGAGCTTGTCCACAGAGTTAAAACAGGCGGCGTATTGCCCATGATGACAAGCTGTTCTCCCGGCTGGATTAAATACGTCGAACAGTTCTATCCGGAATTCATCGACAATCTCTCCACATGCAAAAGCCCTCAGCAGATGATGGGCGCTCTGATTAAAAGTTATTTTGCCGAAAAAGAGGGTATTGATCCGGCTAAGATATTCAGTGTTTCAGTGATGCCTTGTACCGCTAAAAAATTCGAAGCCGGGCGCCCCGAAATGGGCAGAAACAATATCTTTGATATTGATGCCGTCCTTACAACCCGTGAAATGGCCCGCATGATAAAAATGCACGGTATAGATTTCAATTCGGTTGTTCCCGAGGAAGCCGATTTGCCGTTTGGTACCAGAAGTACTGCCGGTAAATTATTCGGCGGTACCGGCGGTGTAATGGAAGCCGCTCTCAGAACTGCGCATTTTCTTATTACAGGCAAGGAAATGAAGAGCCTGAAAGTCGAACAGGTGCGGGGCCTTGATGGTGTCAAAGAGGCTAAAATCAAAGTCGGCGACTTGCAGGTCGGTGTCGCTGTAATCAGCGGTGTCGGCAACGCTTCCAAAATACTGGAACAATTGAAGGAAGGCAGGAAAGACCTTCATTTCATTGAAGTCATGACATGTCCGGGCGGTTGTGTGGCGGGCGGCGGACAGCCTATCGAGACTGACAAGGAAAAAATAAAAACGCGTTTACAGGCGCTTTACACAATTGACCAGACTGAAACGCTGAGAACTTCACATGCCAACAAGGCCGTTCAGGAACTTTATAAAGAATACCTGAAGGAACCTCTCGGAGAAAAGAGCCATGAACTTCTTCATACCCATTATACAAAGAGGGATGTTCTTGTATAATTGATTCTTCTGTAAAAAAAGGAACAAATAATATGTCTGAAAAAAAGAAAAATATTTGCAAAGGCAAAACAGTCCTGCTTGTTGATGACAATATCGACCTGCTTACTCAAATAAAAAACTATCTTGAGACATTGGGAATGAAAGTTACCACTGCCGAATCACAGGCCGATGCCGAAAAACTTATTGCTGAAAATGATTTTAATCTCGCTATTTTTGATTTGGTGCTGGAGCATTATGACAGCGGCTTCATACTGGGTTACTGGGCCAAAAAGAAAAACCCGGCGATACCTGTTATCATGATAACTTCTGTAACAAGCAAGACCGGAATACAATTTGACGCGGCTTCCGAAGATGCCCGTTCATGGGCCAAGGCTGACGTTATCCTTGACAAGGATATCCGTTTCGAACAACTTGAACGTGAAATACGTCACCTCCTGAAATAGTCCCATAAACAGTCGTATTTGACGGCGTGTAAACATTTGTTTACGCGCCTTTTTTTATGTATTCGCTTTCTTTCCAATTAAAAAATCAGAAATGCTATTGACAATTGGTATTTACCAATGTATAATATATGGTAAATATCAATTAATGTGGTTTTTTTATGGAAAGTGATTCAAACAGATATCGTAAAATAGCGGATGCTTTGCGCAAGAAAATTCTTGTCGGTGGAAGTTTTTCAGGGGGAAAAATGCCGGATGAAAGACGCCTTGCCGAAACATTCAAGGTTTCAAGGGTTACTGTCAGAAAGGCGCTCCGCATACTGGAAGACGAAATGCTTCTGCGCCGCGTACAGGGAAGCGGGACTTATATCAATCCGGCCTCCACAGGCAAAATCCCTCTCATGATTGATTATTCCGGCACTATGAGTGAATATGCGCCCAAATTGAAAAGAAAACTCATTCTCCGGGAGATGCGGAAAGTTTCCAGTCAGCTGGCGGCGGAGATGAACATCGCCCCTGAACAGGAAATTGTATATCTCGAACGGGTTGATCTTCGCGAAGGAAAGCCTGTTGCCTTTGACAAAGCCTATATTATTCCCGAATATGGAGAAACTCTCTCTGAAAAAGATTTTGAGCATGTCGATTTCATAGAGAAATGGACTGCCCTCAAAGCTTTCAGCATTGAGTACTGTACCCAGAATATAGAAGCTGTAGCCGCGGATGGAGACTGCAGTGAAAAACTTAAAATCAGAAAAGCTCTGCCAGTGCTTAAATCTTCTGAACATTATTATGTCAGGCGCGGATTGCTTGCCGGGTATTTCGTCAGTTATTATAATCCTGAATATATTTCCATTCGCACCCGGTATAACTGGAAAAATGTGGCGGCAATGAAAAAAAGGATAGATTGATGGCATCGGTAAAACCATATCTGGTTCATAAAAACAACACTCCGGAAAAGGCCAGATTTCCAGCAATAGATGCCCATAATCATCTCTGGGGTGATTGGCGCAGGGTAAATGAAATCGTCTCTGTAATGAACGAAACCGGTGTTGCCTCCTATTGCGATCTTACGTCAAATATATCTCTGAAAAGAGGCAATGGCGGATATGAATTACAGGATGGCGACATCTCAGCTTTCATGAAGGATTGTGTGGAAAAATACCCGGGACGTTTTTACGGCTTTACCACTGCTGCTTTTGCTCAGTCCCCTGATAAGCCCCTCTTTAAAGACTCTACTGAATTCGTGAAAAAAACAATTGAGCTATTGCACGTACACGCGTCAATTGGGGCGAAAGGCCTTAAAATACTTAAAGAGCTGGGCCTTCACTACCGGGATGCTTCGGGTAAACTCATAAATCTCGATGATGAAAGACTTGCTCCAATCTGGGACGAGGCCGGAAAAATGGATATGCCCGTTATCATGCATCAGGGCGACCCTGCTGGTTTCTTTGAGCCGGTAACTCCTGAAAATGAACACTATGAGAGCCTCCTCAAATATCCGGCATGGAGTTTCGCCGACAGAGAAAAATTTCCGCGAAAACATGAACTCCTGGAGAGGCGCGACAAAGTATTGAAAAATCATCCTGGAACAACTTTCATTCTGCCGCATGTGGCAAATTTCCCGGAAAATCTGGAATATGTTTCAAGTGTTCTTGATGAACATCCGAATGTTTTCATAGATTTTTCAGCGCGCCTTGACGAACTCGGACGGCAGCCTTACAGCTCCAGAAATTTTTTCATTAAATATCAGGACAGGATTTGTTTCGGTACCGACATGCCTGTTTCCACTGAAATGTACCGTTGCTATTTCAGATTTCTGGAAACATGGGACGAATACTTTATCCCGCCTGACTACGATGGGACCTTTGAGCGTTATCGATGGAGAATATGCGGAATAGGGCTTCCTGACGAGGTACTGAAAAAAATCTATTATGAAAATATACTCAGGATAATTCCCGGACTTAAAAAGGAAATTAAGGAAATAAAATAGGAGAAATTAAAATGTTGAAACCAAAAGTCGCCTTTATCGTTTACGGGGTTCATAAGGATGGGCTTGAAGATCCAATGGGAACGCCTTTCATTGATGAAGCTCTTGTAACTAAATCAAAAAATACTCTGCGCCAGTCAGGAATTGAACTGATAGAACATGAAATTGTAATAGCTTCAAAAAAAGAGGCAAAGGAATGTTTTTCTAAATTCAAAAAAATGGATGATATAGATGCTGTCATTCTCTTTTCAGGTACATGGGTATGGGCGGCGCATCTGGCTGCGTATATGCGAGATTTTGCGACGACAGGCAAAGGTATTGTAATATGGACACACCCCGGTTCCCAGGGCTGGCGTCCTGTAGGAGGTCTCGTATTGCATGGCGGGCTCAAGGAGATCGGTGTGAAACACCGCTTTGTGTATGGCTCTGGAGATAACGCTGAAGATCTTGAGAGAATTGTCTCTTATTGCCGGGCCTCACGGATGAAAAACAGGCTTAATACCAGCACTATAGGCGCTTTCGGCGGCAGGGGCATGGGGCAGACATGCGGAGCGGCAGACCCTTCACAGTGGATGAGAATTTTCGGAATAGATATAGATTCACGTGATACGACTGAACTCATAAGGACCGCGGATGCCATCACGGATGAAGAGCTGAAGGAGGCACGTAAAAAAATACAGCCGTCCTTTACGGAAAAAATACCGGATGGTGAAACAGCCGACAAATCAATACGCATATATCTGGCGATAAAAAAAATAAAGGCTAAAGAAAACTGGGAATTTTATACGATACAATCGTTTCCCGGCCTTGGCGATGACTACAGTGCCACATGTTTTGCCCAGAGCATGATACTGAATGAAGGTATCGGCACCTCCACCCTGGGAGATTTCAATACCGCCATGACAGTGAAGCTTCTGAACGATTTCAGCGGAGAACGGATTTATTACGGCGATTTACAGCATATCGATAAGAAAAATAACGAAATAAAAATTATCGGTGACGGGGCCTGTCCTCCTTCTCTCGCCGGAAAGGCGGAGCCCGCAAAATTCGCGGAACACGGAATTCCCACTGAAGGTGAAGCAGGGGGAATCTCTGTTGAGCTTGTCTGCAAACCCGGAAAAGGTGTTCTTGCCAGACTCGGCAGAAACAACGGCGAATTTGAGATGGTGCTTACACGTTGTTCCATAAAGGAGCCTTCCGGCAGGGAACTTGAAGAGCGGAGAAAAGAATGCGGAATACCTTTCTGGCCTCATGCCTTTGTTACTGCTGAATGCGATATCGAAAAACTCCTTGAAGCATGGAATAACGAATATGCGGTATTGGGTTATGGCGAACATCTGTATGAAGACATCAAAGCCTTCTGTGAACTGACTGGAATTAAACTTATAGCGTTATGAAAAATTTTCATCATGGTAAATGGTTCCTTGAATTCATGCCTGACGATGGAGGCCGTATCAGTGTTCTATCTTATGATGGCATTGATATCCTCTGTCGGAGGCCGGATGCGTTCAGCGCTCCTCAAAAGGATTACGGGCTTTACGAAACAAGGCCCGTTTACGGATATGATGACTGTTTTCCTTCTGTTGACGCCTGTAAATTTCCTTCGGGCCTGAAGTGGAATGTCCCTGATCATGGGGAACTCTGCTGGCTTAAATGGGACTGCGGAGAATTGAAAAATCGTCTGGAATTCAAGGCTTCCAGTAAGGTGCTGCCAATCGTTTTTACACGCAGAATGCTTTTTTCTGAAAATGTCCTTACTTGGGATTTTGAGGTTCAGAACAATGGACAGGCCTCCATTCCATTTCTGCATGTCATGCATCCTCTTATGCCACTGAATGCTGTAACAGGCCTTGAACTGCCGGGTTCCCTCTCTGTGTTTGATGAAGTGAATAAAAGGGAAATTACCCTTCCAGATCAAATGCCATTTGCGGAATATCTTTTGAGTCTTCATAAAGGAACTTTCAGTATGTTCATTTTGAGAAATATATCTTCAGGCAGAATGTCCTTTTCCTTAAAGAAAGGGCTGAAAGTGGACATTGAATTTCCTGGAAATATTTTTCCCTGTCTGGGAATATGGTGGAATAATTCGGAATATCCTGATGAAGACGGACGAAGAAGGTGTGAATGCGCTCTGGAACCTTTGCCCGGTTACAGCAGTTCACTGGATGAATGTATCAGAGAGGGACATTTCATGACGGCCTCTCCTGAAGCGTCTTTAAAATGGAAGATAATTTGGACATTGAAAGAATTTTAAAAAGTATAAATCTGGAGTGAAATGAAATGCCTCTGATAACTGAAAAAGAAGAAGTACTGAAAATTTATCAGGAAGCCGGAAAAAGAAAATGGGTCATACCTGCTTTCTGTTCAGAAAATCTCACAAGTACGGAAGCGATACTTGCGGCGGTGAAAGATTACGGGGACGGAAAAGGCATTGAGGAGCTTCCCGTTACAATAGCGATAACCAATCTTTATGAACACAGGTCTCAGAGCATGAACTATACGCACAGTGGAAGATGGAATATCGGCTTGAAGCTTTTCCTTTCCGATCTGAAAATATTATGTGGAGAAGATTCTACTTATTCCAAACTTAAAGTAATGGTGCATCTTGACCATATAAGCCCGCTTCTTGACAGGGAGCTTCTTTACTGGGACATGAAGATGTTTTCATCAATAATGTTTGATGCTTCTCATTTGCCCTTTCAGGAAAATATTGAAGCCACGGCTGAATTTGTTTCTGAACGTGGAAATGAAATTGTGATAGAAGGCGCCTGTGATGAGATTATAGATGCCGGAGGCGGATTAGTGAACAAATTGACAAGCCCTGAAAAAGCGGAAGAATATTTCAGGAAAACCAATGTCGATTTCATGGTTGTCAATCTGGGCACCGAACACCGTGCCGGAGTCGCGGACCTGAAATACCATGGCGATACAGCGCGTAAAATAAAAAAGCTTGCAGGTTGCGGATTGGTTCTTCACGGTTGTTCATCAGTTTCCTCTGAACAGGTAAAAAATCTTTATGATGACGGAGTCTGCAAGGTGAATATATGGACGGCACTCGAAAGGGATAGTTCACCTGCGCTTCTGAAAGACATGCTTTTAAATGCCGCTAAAATTACGGGGCCGGCAAGGGCGGCTGAACTTTATCAGGAGAGGTTGCTTGCTGACAGGGCAGACCTGCTTTCAAAGGTTTCACTTTCTCATTTTACGACTTCATACAGGCAGAAAATAATTTTTGAAGAAATGAAAAAAGTAGTCAGAAGTTTTCTGGATTTGTGGTACGTATAGGAGGTCAATTTATGGCGTGTATGGGTATTGACATAGGGACGAGTGGTTGCAAGGCAGTTGTTTTCAATGAAGATGGGAAAGAGCTTTCTCATTCTTATCGGGAATATTCAATAAATATTTCCGCCGACGGCCGGGCCGAACTTGATTCATCGAAAGTAATCGAGTCATGTTTTGACGTAATCCGCGAAGCCTCTGGAAAATCTCCTGAGAAAGTCCACGCCATCGGTATTTCGAGCCAGGGCGAAGCATTTACTCCTGTTGACGCGAAAGGCAGGATACTTGGAAACGCCATGGTTTCTTTTGATACGAGGGCGAACGAAATAACTGAAAAGGAAGAATGGAAAAATCTCAGAAGAAAACTTTATGATATCACAGGGCACAGTTCTCATCCCATGTTTACGCTTTTCAAGCTTCAATGGCTGAAGAAGAACAGAAATGACCTCTACGGGGCGGCTGATAAATTCCTTTGCTTTGAAGATTTGCTTGAGATGAAACTTGGTGTGAAAAAACCTGCGATGGGATGGCCTCTTGCCGGGCGTACCATGCTTTTTGATGTAAAAAAACATCAATGGGACGATGAAATTTTGGATTTATGCGGATTGTCTTCTGATAACTTAGCGAGGCCCCTCAAGTCGGGTTCCATAGCGGGAACTATAAGCCCTGAAACGGCGAAAAGCCTTTCACTTACTGATAACGTAATTGTTGTTGCAGGCGGTCATGACCAGCCGTGCGGAGCGCTCGGCGCGGGCGCGGTCGATGACGGTTGCGCCATGTATGCCACGGGTACAGTGGAATGCATCTGTCCTGTTGTTTCATCCCTCATACAGAGTGATGAACTTTATAAAAGCAATCTCTGCTCTTATGACTATACTCTGAAAAATCTTTACACTACTGTGGCATTCAGTCTGACAGGAGGCAATATACTGAAATGGTTCAGGGACGAGTTCGGAAGCGTGGAAGTGACGGAAGCGCGCAAACAGGGTTTAAACCCTTATGAACTTATCCTGAAAAATATGTCTCAGACACCATCAAGCCTTATGGTCCTTCCATATTTTACGCCTTCGGGAACGCCTTATTTCGATACTGAAGCGGAAGGCGCGGTGTTGGGCTTGAAGCTCTCTACTACGAGAGGGGAATTCATGAGAGCATTGCTGGAGGGAGTTGCTTTTGAGATGCGGCTTAACCTTGACATATTGAATAAGGCTGGTATAAAGATTAATGAGTTGAGGGCCATAGGCGGCGGAGCAAAAAGCCCTGCATGGACACAACTCAAGGCCGACGTCATGAATAAGCCTGTAAGTATAGTCGAAACAAAAGAGGCCGGATGTCTCGGCGTAGCGATGCTGGCCCATTCCTCGTGTTCGGGAGAAAAAATAGAATCCGTTATTGGAAGATGGGTTAAAACCTCCGGCGTTATCCATCCAAATCCAGAGAATGCCGAATACTACAATAAACGCTTTGAACTTTATAAGGATCTTTATCCTTCTCTGAAAAAAAACAAAGTTTCTACTCAGTCCTGAAACATCATTTTTACAATCTTTTTACAATTCTTTTGCTTTCCATTGACAGTATTCATCGTCAGGTGATGTCTATTAGAGTATTGAAATAAGTTTATTTTAAGTTATTGTTAATGCTCAAATTCTGGAGGGTGCGAAAATGAACAGGTTTCTTCTTTCCGTTTCAAGCCGGTTGTCGTTTCTTATTGCGGGTCTTTTTCTTTCCGCTGTGCTTTGCGCGAGTGAGGCTGATATTCTGCGGGCAAAAGCCGACAAGGATTTCAATGACGGCAATTTCAAAGACGCTTACGCAACGTACAGGATACTTGCCTTGGGAGAAGAAACAAATAAGAAAAAAACAGGTTATGATTTACAGAGAGGACTTCAATGTCTCGGAAATCTCGGAAAAAATAATGAGATAGATTCTTTCAGGGAAGATGTCATAGCGAAAAATCAGGAAAACTGGCTCTGTCTGAAAGATGCAGCGGAAACTTATATCAACAGTGAACATTTTGGATTTATGATTGCAGGCAAATTTGAGAGAGGCTCTCATAGAGGCGGCGGGGAGATTGTCAACGCTGAAAAACGCGATCATGCAAGGGCACTTCAACTTTTCTTCAAAGCCATGCCTCTTGCGGAAAAAGAAGCGGACGCATACAACAGATTCTCTTTTTTCAGAAGTTTTGCTTCAGCCATCCTCTTCAATAGGGGTTATTCTGAAGCGTGGCGTTTCCAGTATCTGAGCGATATTTCAACGCTTCCGGATTATGAACCCGGTTACGGATATCATTATGGCGGACATTATGGCGGACAGCGCGGCGCTCCTGTTGATGAGAATGGAAATCCTGTTTATTACAAAATCCCTGAAACGTTGGAAAAAGCCGCTAATGATGGCGAAAGATGGCGTTGGCTGCTTGAAGCCGCTAAAAAATCATATCCCAGGAACGCTCCTGAAATCGACTGTGAATTTGCCGGTTTCTTAAAGACTCAGTTTGGTGTTCAGACAATGGCATATTACGGGAGTAATTCCACGTTTAATTCCCAGAACGGGCCATATTCGGTGCATACATTAAAAGATGACGAGACAATAGCGAAGCTTGCCACTGGAATTAAACGTTTTACTTTACCCGATGAATTCAACTATATAAAGATATATGAGAAAATAGCTGAACTTGGAAAATTGAGAGCTGAAAATGCTTTGAGCTCTCTTTCTGAGATATACATGAACAGGCGCCAGTATGACAGGGCTGTAAAATATCTTGAGGAAAACATAAAGAGATATGGCCCCGGTCATGGTGACCACAAAAAGAAAACCCTTGCTCAGATAACAGGAAACTGGGGGATTTTTGAGAATGTGAAAACTCAGTCCGCAGGAAAGCCCGCTCTTTTTGATTTCAAATTCAGGAATGCGAAAGAAATAAGCTTCGAAGCATACAAAATAAACGTGAAAGAGCTTCTTGATGATGTAAAATCATATCTGAAATCAAATCCGAGAATGCTTAAATGGGAAAAGATTAATTTGAACGATATCGGATACCGTCTGGTATATGAAAATGAAACTAAATACTTGGGAGAAAAAGTTACCGGATGGAAACAGAAGCTCGAACCAGCCGCCGGACATTTTGATAAAGTCGCCACTTTCGAAACACCGTTTTCGGAAGCCGGAGCGTACCTTCTGAAAGGAACACTTGAGAATGGAAACACAAGCCGTGTAATCATCTGGCTTGCGGATACCGTGATAGCTCAAAAACAGATGAATGAAGGAATGATGTATTTTGTCGCAGACGCTTCTTCCGGAAAGCCTCTGCCCAATGTGGAAATTGATTTTTTCGGCTACCATCAGAAATACCTGAACAGTACTGCCGAGAAGCTGTTAAAAGTCAGGCAATATGATGTGCTGATATCCGAATTTTCCGGACGCGCGGATGAGAATGGCATTGCCTGTACCGAAAGTGAAAAGCTTCTCAAAAGTTATCAATGGCTGGTAACGGCAAAAACAACGGATGGACGTTTCGCTTTTATGGGTTTCAACGGTGTCTGGTATGGCAGATATTATGACGCGCAATATAACCAGAAAAAAGTATATTGCATAACCGACCGTCCTGTTTACAGGCCCGGACAAAAATTGGATTTTAAATTCTGGATAAGGCACGCGAAATATGATCAGGAAAATACTTCCGATTTCGCTAATATGCCTTTTACCGTAATAATAAAAAATCCCAAACGCGAGGAAATTTTCAAGAAGACTTTTACCTCTGACAGCTATGCCGGAATAAACGGCGAATTCGAATTGCCGAAAGATGCGTCATTGGGGAATTACAGTATATATATTGAGAACTGGGGCGGCAGCAGCTTTCGTGTGGAGGAATATAAGAAACCCGAATATGAAGTGAAAGTCGATGCTCCTGCCGTTCCTGTAAGCCTTGGCGATAAAATCACGGCAACCATAAAGGCAAAATATTATTTCGGCGCTCCCGTAACGAATGCGACTGTAAAATATAAAGTACAACGTTATGACCACTCCGCCGAATGGTATCCGCCCGCTTACTGGGATTGGTTTTACAATCCCGGTTACTGGTGGTTTTCCTATGATTACACATGGTATCCCGGATGGGCAAGATGGGGATGTGTAAGGCCTTGCGCATGGTGGTTGCCCCGTCACTCATCTCCTCCTGAACTTGTGATGGATAACGAAGCGAAAATATCTCCCGATGGAACTGTTAAAATAGAAATAGATACGGCTGTCGCGAAAGCTCTATTCGGTGACAAGGACAGCAGATATGAGATTACAGCCGAAGTCATAGATCAGTCCCGCAGGACCATTGTCGGCAAAGGCAGCGTGATAAATTTGCGCGAACCGTTCAAGGTTTACTGTTGGGTGAACAGCGGATATTACAAAGCCGGGGATACTGTAGGCGCAAATTTCAACGTGAGAACTGTTGACGGAAAAGGCGTCAAAGGCTTCGGCGATCTGAAACTTATAAAAATAAAATACGATGCAAAGGGCCTCCCCGTTGAAACTGTTGTTCAGACATGGAAGCTTGATACCGATGAAAGAGGTTGCGCGTCATTGAAAATCAAAGCCTCTGAAATGGGCCAGTACCGTTTATCATATACTGTAACTGATGCTGGAAAACACAGCATTGAAGGCGCTTATGTCTTTACGGTAAGAGGAGGGAAAGAGGAAAAGAGCGACGCGATGGCGGACGCATTCCGTTTCAACGCGATTGAACTGATAAATGACAAAACTGAATATGCTCCCGGCGACAAGCTAGCCCTCATGGTAAATACGGAGCAGAAAGATTCAACTGTCCTTCTGTTCATTCGCCCGTGTAATGGAATTTATCTGAAACCGAAAGTGCTCAGGCTTGACGGCAAGAGCGCATTTGAAAAAATCGAAGTGATTAAAAAGGATATGCCCAATTTTTTCATAGAGGCCATGACCGTGTCAAACGGTAAAATACATACCGCTGTAAAGGAAATAATAGTTCCGCCTGAAAAGAAAGTCCTGAACGTGGAAGTGCTTCCCTCAAAGAAAAAATACAAGCCCGGCGAAAAGGCTGAAGTCAAATTGAAGGTAACGGATTATTTCGGCAAACCGATAACGTCTTCAATAGTTGTAAGCGTATATGATAAATCCGTAGAATATATAAGCGGAGGAAGTAATGTTCCGGAGATAAAAGCCTTCTTCTGGAAGTGGCGCAGAACGCATCATGAAAATCTGTTAAGCAGTTTAAAAACATTTACAAATCTGCTCAGAAAAAATGAAGTAACTCTAGGGCCGCTTGGAGTTTTTGGAGGAATTGTCAGTAATGAATATGGGATGAAAGCTGATCTAAGAAGTTATAGATCAAAAAATGGACAGCACCTGGGTGGCGGTGGGGAGGCAAAAGATTTATCCAGAGTACTGGCCTGTAAATCCTCTCTGTCCGCTGATGCCGTTGCGGCGCCTGCATGTGCTGAGAAAAAAGAAAACGTGCTTTGTGAGACGGATGCGAAGCCTCAGGACGCAGCAGATGCCCCGGAAGACGCAGTTACAGTCCGCAAAAATTTTGCGGATACCGCTTATTGGTCCGTTACTCTTTCGCCTGACGAAAACGGCGAAGTTAAATTTGAAATACCCATGCCTGAAAGTCTGACGACATGGAAAATAAAAGCATGGTCTCTGACCGGCGGAACAAAGGTGGGACAGGGTGAAACGGAAGTTATTACATCCAAGGATTTCCTTATCAGAATGGAAACGCCGAGGTTTTTTGTCGAGACTGACGAAGTTGTTCTTTCGGCGATAGTTCATAATTATCTTCCGGCTGAAAAAAAGGCTGAAGTCATTCTCGAACTCGGCGGCGACAGCTTATCTATGATGACTGATAAAAAGCGTTCTGTCAGCATCAAGTCAAACGGCGAAACGCGTGTTGACTGGAAGGTGAAAGCCGTTAAGGAAGGCGAAGCAGTCATTACAATGAAAGCCCTTACCGATGGCGATGGGGACGCCATGCAGATGAAGTTTCCTGTTCTGGTGCACGGAATAATGAAAACGGTTTCCTATTGCGGAAATATCAGGGCAGGGGAAAGCGCTGATAATTCAGTTTTCACTATAGATGTTCCTGAAAAGAGAAGGACTGAGGAAAGCCGCCTTGAGATAAATTATTCTCCGACGCTGGCAGGCGCGATGCTTGATGCGCTGCCTTATCTGATAGCATATCCTTACGGTTGTACGGAACAGACCCTGAACCGTTTCCTGCCTGCTGTTGTGACCCGGAAAGTTTTGCGTGAAATGGGGATTTCACTTGCGCAGATAAAGGATAAGAGGACAAACCTCAATGCTCAGGAAATTGGCGGTACTGAAGAAAGGGCCGCGCAATGGAAACGTTTTGAGGAAGCTCCCGTGTTTGATGAAAAGGTTTTGAATGACGTTATCAATGACAGTCTGAAAAGGCTGGAAATAATGCAGCTTTCTGATGGCGGCTGGGGCTGGTTTTCCGGCTATGGCGAGTATTCATACCCGCATACCACGGCGTTGATTGTGCATGGTCTCCAGACTGCGAGGGCCAATGATTTGAAGATCAATCCTTCCATGATGTCCAGAGGGATAGAATGGCTGAAAAGATATCAGACCGCTGAAATACGTAAACTTGAGAATTTCCCATCCATGACAGAACCATATAAAGAATACGCGGACAATATTGACGCCTTTGTTTATATGGTGCTGGTTGATGAAGGAATTAAAAATGAAGTGATGATGAATTTTCTGTACAGGGACCGTACGCATATCAGCGTTTACGGCATGTCCATGCTGGGTATTGCCCTGAATAAACAGAAGGAAACTGAGAAGCTTAATATGCTAATGAAAAATATTGGTCAGTACCTTGTGGAGGATGATGAAAATCAGACGGCATACCTGAAGCTTCCGGAGAATAACTGTTGGTGGTATTGGTACGGCAGTGAATATGAAACTCAGGCATATTATCTGAAGCTTTTAACAGATACTGACCCGAAAGGACGCGTTGCTTCGCGGCTTGTGAAATACCTGCTCAACAACCGCAAGCACTCCATGTACTGGAATTCCACGAGGGACACTGCTTTCTGTGTCGAGGCGTTCGCGGATTATCTCAGAAAAAGCGGCGAGGATAAACCCGATATGACAATCGAAGTTCTGATGGACGGAAAACTCCTCAAGACAGTTTCTGTCAATCAGGAAAATCTTTTCTCATTTGACAACAAGGTTATTTTGTACGGCAATAAAGTCAGCGGCGGAAAGCACAAAATAGAGTTGAGGAGGAAAGGCAAAGGCCCTCTCTATTTCAATGCGTACCTCTCTTATTTTACCCTTGAGGATTTCATTCGCAAAGCAGGGCTTGAGATAAAGGTTGAAAGGAATTATTACAGGTTGAAAAAAGCGGATAAAACTGTAAAAACTGCCGGTGAAAGAGGACAGGCCGTTGATAAGAAAGTAGAAAAATACGAGAGAGAAAAAATTGAAAATATGGCGCTCCTGAAAAGCGGGGACCTTGTCGAAATAGAACTTGTGATAGACAGTAAAAATGATTACGAATATATATTGTTTGAGGACATGAAAGCGGCCGGATTTGAACCGTGCGAAGTGCGTAGCGGGTACAGTGGAAACTCCCTGGGCGCATATATAGAATACCGGGACACAAAAGTATGTTTCTTTGTAAGGGCCTTGGCCCGTGGCAGGCACAGCGTGTCCTACAGGATGAGGGCTGAAATACCCGGGAAATTCAGCGCCCTTCCGACTACGGCTTATGGGATGTACGCGCCGGAGCTAAAGGCAAATTCAGATGAGATTAAATTGAAGATTGAAGATTAATTCTTGTTCATTTTGCGGAGCTGTTCTATTGTTATCTGAAGGTTTTTCAGAGCGTCTTTATAGTCAGGTTTAATGCGGAGCGCTTCCTGAAAGTGTTCCGCCGCCTTTTGCGGATTCTTAAGCATTGCCGAAGCAATGCCGGCGTTGTTGTAGGTTTCCGCGTCTGAATTGTCAAGGGCTATGGCTTTGTCAAAGAATTCAATCGCCTTCGAAGGCTCGTTCTTAAAGAGGTATGCCGTGCCGAGATTTTTGTAGGAACGTGGCTTGTCGGGATTTCTTCTCAGAACTTCATTATAGTTTTTCAGGGCTTCTTCAAAGTTTTTTGTTTTTAATTGGATGGCCGCTAGATTTTCGCGGGCTTCAATATGGGATGGATTTATCTTCAGGGCTTTTTCAAATTCAATGGCGGCTTCGGAAAGACGTCCTTCTTTCGTCAGGGCAGTTCCGAGATTGTAGGATATCTGATCTTCCTTTGTCCATTCCTGGCCTTTCGCGAAATGGGACTTGCCGAAGAATGCGTTTTTCCCTTTCATGGCTTCGGCATAATGAGCTTTTGCCTCTTCAAATTTACCCATCTTTGAAAGCGCGTTTCCCATGCAGTTGTGAGCTTCCGCGAAAGACGGATCTATTCTCAGCGCCTCTCTGAAATAATAAACAGCTTCTTCAGGTTTGTTTTGTCTCAGGAGCACCGCGCCTATTGAATTTATTATCAGATGGTTTTCCGGGGACATCTGATTTGCCTTTACCAGATGGAAGAGGGCATCATCGCTTTTGCCGCTGTTGAAATATGCCGTTGCCAGATTTACTCTGGGCCTGAGTTTGCCGGGGGCTTTTCTGACGTTGTCAGCCCAGAGTTCGACGGGGTCAAGCCATACTTCATTTCTCTGGTATGTCCATACCGAGAGGAAGAAAACCGGTATTATTATCAGCAGCCATCTCACATACTGGTCGCGGACAAACCTGAATATCAGGAACACTGTGAGAAAAATTATGAATACCGACGGCAGATATGTCCTGTGCTCGAAAACGAGATTTACTGGTATGAATGAAGACTCAAGCGCCAAATTGCCGAAATACCAGAGTACGCAGAACGAAATAAGCCGTTCTCTGCGGGCGATAAGAATGGCGGAAATAATCAGTCCGGAGATGAGAATAAACGAAAGAAGAGTTGTAAAAGGATTGAAGAAAGAAACAGAATAAGGGAAATCGTAATCTATCATGAGCCTTGAGGGATTGGGATAAAATATCAGGCCCAGATAATGGATTATCACCCTGAATTCGGTAATCATTCTTTGAAGAGGCGGAGGACTGTCCGAATTGCCTTCGAGGGTGAAGGATGAGAGGGTTTCTTTCAGGGGATAATATAAGAGCAGGCAGACAACTATTATAATAAGAAACGGCAATACCGTAATAAGTGATTTTTTTATGAATGATTTCAGCCAGTCTTTTTTCATGTCCTGAAAGAAATACCACTCGTAGAGCAATATGAAAAACGGAAGCGTTATCGCTATTTCCTTGCTGCCGAACGCGAGGATGCCTGATATCGCGGAAAAAACATAAAGTGTCAAGGAGCGGTATTTTCTGCCGGAAAGATATAAGAGAAATGATAAAAGATAAAACATGACACAGAGGCTGTTTACTCTCTGAAAAATGTAAGTTACGGACTGTGTGTGCAGAGGATGTACAAGCCATATCAGCGCGGAACTGAAAGCTATGGCGGTAATGTTCGATGCAGGAATTTTTACCCGCGAAAGAGTTATACTGAAGATATAAAAAAGAAGTATGGAGTTAATCAGATGAATAAGAATGTTCGTCAAGTGAAAACCTGTCAGGCTTAAATTTCCGGCATAATAATTCATGGCGAAGCTGAACATTGAGACCGGCCTTATTTTGCCCATGAAGCCCTTGAATACGTTCACTATGTTTTCAGTGGATAGGCTTTCCATTTGGATATTGGGGTTTTCCACTATCGCGTGTATGTCATCAAGGGTGAACGGTACTTGAAAAGAGTTTGAATATATGAGAAAGCATGTCAGAGAAAGTACCGCTGAGACAATAAGGAATCTTTTAAATCCCCCGCTGTTTTGCGAAAGGTATTGTTCTATGCCGTCAGTACTTTTTGTTTCAAGGATTTCCATAGTATCAGCTAAATGTATTAATGAGTTTGTTTATTATAACGGCGGTGAACAGAAAAACAATTGTGCCGTATCAAATACTTTGTTTTATGAAAAAACGGAGATTTTTCCGTTAAGCTATTGACATTAACAAAAATTATGTTAAAATAACAATATGAACTCAAAAAATGCTAAGAATAAGAAATCGATAGCTGTAATAGCGGAGAAGTGCGGCGTCAGTGTAATGACCGTGAGCAGGGCTTTGAGAAATCATACCCCGGTCAGGGAGGTCACACGCAAGCGCATAATCAGAATGGCTGAAAAACTGGGTTATAACCATGCCATAAAAACAGGTCGTCCGGCACGGGCCATGAATGGCGCGGCGCGTCCTGCCGTGGAATTAGTGCTGGGCGTTTCAGGCAGGAATATAGCCATGTTTTATTCAGAGCTCATTGGTTCGGTGGAGAGAGAACTTTCGCGCAACGGTTATGACTGTATCGTAAGGACATACGATGGAGAGTACAGTGATTTTCTGGGGCTGAGGGATACTTTGCGGAAGTCGCCGTCTCAAGGTCTCATAATTACCGGTTCTTTTATGCCGGAACAATTGAAGGCCCTGATTGATGTTGCGCCGAATTCGATACTCCTTGACAATACCGGAGATATTCCGGCGAGTTCTCTGAGTTTTGACAATGTCGAAGCCGCAAGAATGGCGATGAAACATCTTCTGGAGACGGGACGGAAAAAAATAGTACTGCTTAAAGGTCTTCAAGAGCATTATTTTTCAAAGGAAATTGAACAGGGTTACAGGGATATCCTGAACGATTCTGGAATTGGAATAAAAAAAGAATATATATTGAATGCCGATTTTACATCAAACGGAGCCTTTGAAGTTTTAAATTCAGCTCTTGAAAGAGGCTTGGAATTTGACGCTGTCTTTACAAATGACGAGATGGCGTGCGGCGTTTACCGCGCCTTGAATGGGCGAAGCCTTAAAATACCCGATGACGTGGCGGTGTGCGGATGTGACGGCTTGCCTGTCGGAGAACAGATCATGCCTTCCTTATCGACAGTTTTTCTTGACTACAGGGAACTGGGACGGATGGCGGTGGAAAATATTCTCAATGCCCATGCCTCCCGGCATCCATGCAGAATAAAGCTTCTCCCTGAATTGCGCATACGTGAAAGTACTATAAAAAATAAATAAAAAAGGAGTGTTTAAAAATGCCATATCTTGAAACGTCTGAATGTGTTGAGAGGATTGCGAAAGTCAAAGAGCTTCTTAAAAAGGAAAAACTTGACCTGGCTTTGGTTTATTATGATGAGTTCAATATTGGGAACGGCTGGTATTTGACAGGCTGGTGTCCGCAGTTTGAAAGCGGCGCGGTGCTTATAAGCAGAAAGGGCAAAGCCATGATTCTCGGAGGGCCTGAAAGCGAGCCTTTCGCAAAGCTTGACAGCACAATTACCGAAACCAGAAATTTTCCTGTTTTCATGGTACCTGATGAAGAATACCCGAATGCTACAATCATAGATTTTCCGAAGCTTTTCAAGGAACTTAATGCGGAACTCGGAACAGTTAAAAGAGTCGGGCTTGTAGGCGCGGGACGTATGCCTGCGGCATGTTACAGACAGATAGTTGAAGGTTTCAAGGGCGTTGAACTGGTGGACATAACTGAAGAGTATGTACAGTTCCGTTTCATGAAATCAAAGTGGGAAATAAAACAGATAAGGGAAGCGTTCAAGCTTGCGGATTTTGCCTATGAAGCAATGAAGAAAAAAATAGCTTCAGGGGTCAGTGAAATTGAAATAGCCGCCGCCGGGGAATATGCCGCCAGAAGCCGTGGTGCCAGCGGTTTCGGTTTTGGCGCAATTGTTGGAAGCGGCGTGCGTTCAAACGCTGTCGTGCCTACGGCCAGTTCCAAAAAAGCGAAAAAGGGCGAAATGGTCATGATAGGTTTGGCCCCTAAGGTAAAAGGATATGCCGGTGTCATGGGTGATTCGCTTCCGGTAAACGGCAAATATACGGCAAAGCAGAAAGAATGCATGAGGCACCTGAGGGAAGCTTTCCGTCTCACGAAAAAAATGCTTGTGCCGGGAAAGACAGGCAGAGAGATAGACGCGCCTGCGAGAGCTTATTTCGAGAAAACAGGACTTTCAAAATATCTGGTATGTCCGTTTGTTCACACCATAGGGCTCCATGAAGCTGAATCGCCTTTTTTCGGCCCCGGCAGCAAGGATGTCCTGAAACCAGGAATGACCGTGTGTATCGACGTCAGCTTCTTCGGACATCCTGAATTTAACGGCGTCAGGATTGAGACGGGTTATGAAATTACTGTGAAAGGGGCTGTGCCTTTCAGCAAAATGATGGACGAACTGCATTGTTCCGATATATAATTTTCTGAAAGGGAAAAATGTGAAAGAGAAATGCGAAAGGTCTTTTGACGTTGTCTTCGGGATAGACATGGAGACGGACATAGGTTCCTTCACTTCCTCTTATGAGGGAGTGAAACACGGAACGCCGAGGCTTCTTGAAATCATGAAAAAACATGATATAGAGGCGACGTATTTCTGGACTGGACACGCCGCGGAAAATAATTCTGACATGGTAAAAAAAGTCAGAGACGCCGGTCATGAGACAGGGTGTCATGGCCTTGTCCATGAAACATTGGGAGACCCTTTGTTTCCATTGCCCAATAACTGGCCTGTTTTTCCATTTGAAGTTGAAGGGAGAATAAAAGAAGCCGACAGAATAGTGAAGAAAATATCAGGAGTGAAACCGAAAAGTTTCAGATGTCCGCGACTCTGGGGAAGTACGAAGGTACTGAGCGTTCTTGAAAAGCTCGGCTACAAAGCAGACGCGTCCCTGCCGATGTTTTATTACAGAAAGATGTTTATGCCGTATCATCCGTCCATAAAGGACTGGACGGGCAGGGGCAAAATGAAGATAGTGGAGATACCCAACTTCTGTGATCTGACCATGAAAAGTAATGACCCATACAACAGGGACAGGGACCAGTGGCCTCTCTTCAGAACAAAATCTGCCAAGGCGCTTATGGGGAAAATAAATTCTTTCATCAAGTATGTGACGGCAAAAGGTGAGCGTCCGGTATTGTGTTTTTATTTTCATCCCTGGGAATTTCATGAGATGCCGCAGGGAGCGATCGATTACGGCGAAGCCAGGGTTATACCACAGAAATTTATTACTAAAAACTGCGGTGCTTTCGCATGTGCTGAATTTGATAAACTTTGTAACATTTTAAAAAATAAAAGAGCGCGTTTTATTACGTGCAGGGAGCTTGCGGGTGAATATTGAAGATTTGCCGTCCGGTGAAAAACATGAGGCTTTGAATTACAGTTATTTTCCGGCGAAGCATCAGGCCGTTATCTGGAGAAACTGGGAGCTTGTTCCTGTTGAAAGGCTTGCGGCAGTCCTGAAAACTTCTGAAAATGATATACTGAACGCCGCGGCGGAAATGGGATTGCCCGTGCCTCCCGACATTGAGGAAAAATGGCTTTCGCGGGGATATGTTACGATAATAAGGAACAACTGGCATCTGTTGCCTTATGAGCAGCTCCTCCAGCTACTGGGATGGACGCCTGAAAAAATGGCATATGTCCTGAAAGAGGAAGATTTTCTCTGGCATAAACTGGGATATTTAAAACCGCAGACAGAGTCTGTTTCTTTCAGAATACTGACGGAGGATGAGAAAAACAGGACCTCGGGAATAAAGGATATTGTCAGGAAAAATTTTTCTGTTCTAAAATTTACCGAGAAGCCTTTCGGCTTTCTGAAAGAATTTGAGAAACCGCTCAGGAAATCGCCTCCGCTAAAGAAAAAATTTGCTCCTCAATTTATTTATTCCTATTCGGCGATTTACGGGGACGCGCTTTTGAATCCGGAACTTGATCCGTTTCCTGAAGGGATGCTGAAACGCTATGCGGACATGGGGGTATCAGGGGTATGGATGCAGGCTATACTTTATACTCTTTGCCCTATGAAAAACGCTCCTGAACTTTCAAACGGCTGGGAGAAGCGTATAGAAAATTTGAAAAAACTGGTGGAAAAAGCAAGCAGACACGGCATAGGAATCTATCTTTATCTGAACGAACCGCGCGGAATGCAGGAGGCTTTTTATGAAAAATATCCAGAGTGGAAAGGAGTTTCTGAAAAATCTACCGGAAATTACGCGATGTGCACGTCGAGGGAAAATGTTCTCGAAAATTTGAGAAACGCCTGCGCGCATGTTTTCAGGGAAGTTCCGAAGCTTGCCGGAGCCTTTACCATAAGCATGTCGGAAAACCTTACGCATTGCCATTCGAGAAGGAATGGCAACGAATGTCCGTTCTGTTCAACGCGTCCGGTACATGAGATTGTCGCGGAAGTGAATCGCGCCATAGAGGAAGGCGTTCATTCAGCGGCGCCATCAGCCGATGTAATTGTGTGGACTTGGGCATGGGACCCGGAATGGGCAAGAAAGGCTATTGACCTGCTTCCTGAAAAAGTAAAACTGATGTGCGTCAGCGAATGGGGCAAAAAAATAGAAATAGGCGGAGTGAAGAATAATATCCGCGATTATTCAATTTCAAATCCTGGACCGAGTCCCGCGCATGTCGCGTTATGGGAACATGCTCGGAAAAGAGGTTTGAAGACCGTTGCCAAAGTGCAGTTGAACAATTCATGGGAATGTTCGGCGATACCATATATTCCGGTGCCGTACCTTGTCAAAGAACACCTGGACAATCTTGAGAAAGCCGGCATTGACGGGCTGATGCTCAGCTGGACGCTTGGCGGTTATCCAGGTGGAAATCTGGAACTTGTCAATAAAGATATTGAAACTCTGGCATTGGAAAAATTTGGGAAAAAAGCAATGTCGAAAATACTTGAAGCATGGAAACTTTTCAGTGACGCGTTCAGGGATTTTCCCTTCCACATCGGAGTGCTTTATCAGGGACCGCAGAATGCGGGGCCTATGAATATTCTTTTCAAAGAGAAAAGCGGCTACAAGTCTTCGATGGTTGGCTTTCCCTATGATGACCTTGACAGCTGGAGAGCGAATTATCCTGAAGACGTTTTTGAGAATCAATTCAAACTTCTCAGCGAAAGATGGAAGGAGGGACTTGATGTCCTTTTCAGCGTTGAATGTGAAATTGATGAAAAACATATGGCCGATTATACGGAACTGAAGAATGCCGCGGTCGGAGTATATTGTCATTTCAGGAGTGCGTATTTGCAGACGAGATTTATCCGCAATCGGAAAGATGAAGCCTCCAAAGCGGAAATAATGCTGATATTGGATGAGGAAAAGGAATTGGCAGTAACGCTTCATGAAATCGCGATGAAAGATTCGAGAATTGGTTTTGAGGCCACAAACCATTATGCCTATACGGTCAATGACCTGAGAGAAAAAGTTTTGAACTGCGAATATCTTAAAAAGCAATTTTAAACATGGGCGGACAAACATGAAAGTTGATGAATTTATCAGGCTTCTGGATAAAGCGAAAAGACGCTGGCATCTTATCGGAGAGAATGAAAACGGGCTTATCGCGGTTTTAGATCTTGAGGGACGGCTTTTCACTTTCATAAAAGGCGAAATGCTGAGCCGTGTCAATGAGGAGGCTGTTTCGGAACAGTCAACAAGAGATAAATACCAGAACCCCGGAGGCGACGTATTGTGGCCCGCGCCTGAAGGGACATGTTTTGGTTATGAGTATTCGACGGGTAAATGGAGAGTTCCGCCGGGGATTACGGGAGCACGGTATCTCGTTAAAGAGAGCGGCGAAAATAGGGCCGTCATAGAGGCGGAAATAGATTTGATAAACAGCCGCGGTTTGGGATTGCCGTGCATTTTCAGGAGGGATATAAGGCTGAAACATGAAGCGCGTGCGATGACGGTCAATGTCGTGGAGACTATAATATATATAGGAAATAAAACGCTTTCAGCGGACGACTGCATGATGGCCCCGTGGTCCCTTTGCCAGTTTGACAGCGGAGAGGGAGCGGAGGTTGTTTTCCCGCATGTTGAAGGATCTGTGAGAGACCTTTATGAACCGAGTGACTCACAGCGTTTTCTCCGGGATGGATTCTGCCATACAAAAACTGACGGCGCGCAGCGTTACCAGATAGCGATTGACGAAAGGGTTGACTGGATTGAATACCGCTATCCGGAACGGAATTTAAGAGTGCATCGAACAGCGCTTAAATGCGTTCCTGGTCTGAAATACATTGATATCGCGGATGCCGCACCAGAGAGCTGTCCTTCTGAAAAAGGCGTCAGGTTCAGCGTATACAGCGACATGAACAAATTCATGGAAATAGAAGCTGTAGGGGCATCTCCAGCTTTGATTTCAAACGGTATTTCGATGAGTGTGGAAGTTTACACCAAATTTGCTTTCTAAAAATTTTTCACAATTGAAAAGCGTTATTTTTCAATTATTACGCTTGATTCATGTCCGAATGAGTACTTTTTCCCTTTACAAACTTCGCTGTTTATGGTAGATTCTCTTCTTTTATTTCTATTCAATTGTTTATAAAGGGATTGTCACCAAAATGGAAAAAATCTTAATGTCCGGGAACGAGGCGATAGCTCTGGGCGCTTATGAGGCCGGAGTGAAAGTCGGGGCCGGATATCCCGGTACGCCGTCAACGGAAATACTTGAAAATCTCTGCCGTTACCCGGAAGTAAGCACCGAATGGTCCGTAAATGAAAAAGTCGCCCTTGAAGTGGGGATCGGTTCTGCGCTTGCCGGAGGCAGGGCGCTTATAACGATGAAACATGTGGGGCTGAATGTCGCCGCCGATCCGCTTTTTACGGCATCGTATATAGGAGTAAAAGGCGGGCTGGTGGTTGTTACCGCCGATGACCCTGAAATGCATTCTTCACAGAATGAACAGGACAACAGGCATTATGCCAGGGCCGCCAAAATACCGATGCTTGAACCTTCCGATTCGGAGGAGGCCAGGGACTTTACGAAAATCGCTTTTGAAATCAGCGAAAAATATGACACTCCCGTGCTTTTGCGCACCACTACCAGGATATCGCATTCTATGTCGGGACTTGTGAAAGGACAGAGGGTGGAAGCAAAAACTCCTGAAGGATTTATTCCCAATCAGCCTAAATACGTGATGATACCGCTTAACGCCAAAAAGCGCCATCCTGTCGTTGAAAGACGCATGTTCCAGATAGCGGAGGATGCCGAGAATATGGAATTCAACTTTATTGAGGGAGGGACCGGAGATTTCGGAATTATCACTTCCGGCGTTTCATATACTTATGTAAGAGAGGCGTACCCGGATGTTCCTGTCCTGAAGCTGGGCATGGTTTACCCTCTGCCCGAACTGATGATAAGGGAATTCTGTTCAAAATACAGTACGGTGTATGTTGTGGAGGAACTTGACCCTTTCATTGAGGACCAGATAAAAGCATGGGGACTGAAAGTCAGAGGAAAGGATATTTTCCCGATAATAGGGGAATACAGTCCTGAACTTATCAGATGCGCGATAGGGGGAAAAAGCATTCCTGAAAATATTTCATTGTCTGTGAAGCTTCCTCCGCGTCCTCCATCCCTCTGTCCGGGTTGTCCTCACAGAATTGTTTACAGTGTTCTCAGCAGAATGAAATTGAAAGTTTCCGGCGATATTGGATGTTACTCTCTGGGAGCGCTTCCCCCTTTTACCGCGATGCACACCTGTATTGACATGGGCGCGAGCATTACTGTAGCGCAGGGCATAGAAATGGCGATGGGCGGGGACTGTTGCGATACAGTGGCGCTGCTGGGTGATTCAACATTTGCGCACTCGGGCATTACCGGGCTGCTTAATGCCGCTTACAACAAGCGCCATTCGCTCATCATAGTTCTCGACAATGGCACTACGGCCATGACCGGGATACAGCCTAATCCACTCTCCGGCGAAACCATAAACGGGCACGAAACCGTGGCGCTGGATTATGCCAAATTCGGAGAAGCCTGCGGATTGAAAACAGAAGACATACGGACTGTTGATGCCTACAAGGAAGAGGACATCGAAAAAGCGATAAGTGAAATGACGGCTTCCGGCAGGCTTTCGCTTCTTATAGTAAAGGGGCTCTGCATAATTCTGAAACGCAGACAGCAGGCCGCGCGCAAAGAGAGAGGAGCTTAAATCAATGGACAAGGTTACAAACATACTGATGGTTGGCGTCGGCGGACAGGGCATACTGCTTTCCAGCAATATTCTTTCATCCGCCGCGTTGAGAGACGGTTTTGATGTCAAAAAGAGCGAGATACACGGTATGAGCCAGAGAGGCGGTTCGGTATTCAGTCACATACGCTTCGGGAGCATAGTATATTCTCCGGTAATATCCAGAAGACAGGCCGATATCATACTGGCGCTGGAGGAGATGGAAGTGCTCCGCTGGATTGATTACGCCTCCGAAGACTGTAAAATAATTTTCAGCAGGGAACGCATTCTTCCCGCCGGCACGACATCTTATCCTGAAGGCGTGGAAGATGAAATACGCAGGCTTTGTCCAAACGTTTATCCGGTTTGTCCTGATGAACTGAAAAAGAAAATAGAAAACGTTAAAACCCTTAATGTAGCGCTACTGGGGATATTGTCGGATTTCGTCAGTATTTCAGATGCTTCATGGCAAAGCGCCATTAAAGAGTTTGTTCCTGCCGCCACTCTGGAAAGCAATCTCAAGGCGTTTCAGGCGGGCAGAAATATAATTTCAGAAAAGTGAGGCACATATGTGGAACATTAAATGTGAAAATATGGAACATCTGGAACTGAAAAATCTTCAGTCGGAACGTCTTTCAAACTTGATAGAAAAACTCTATCGCAAGGTGGCTTTTTACAGAAAAAAAATGGATGACGCGAAAGTTTCCCCTTCCGATATAAAAGACATAAGCGACATAAGAAAACTTCCGTTTACGTCAAAGCAGGAGGTTCTTGACCTCTACCCTTACGGGTTGCTTTGTGCTGATATGAAAGACGTAGTGGAAATACACATGTCTTCGGGGACGACAGGGAGGCCTGTTGTCGGAGCGTATACCGCGAATGATATAGAATTATGGGGCGAGGCGATGGCGCGTACCTTGAGCATGGGCGGAGTAAATTCCGAGGATATCGTTCAGAACGCTTACGGCTACGGGCTCTTTACAGGTGGAATGGGCGCTCATTACGGGGCAGGCAAAATAGGCGCTACCGTCATCCCCATATCCGGAGGCAATACCAAGCGTCAGTTGACGGTGATGAAGGATTTTAAAAGTACCGTGCTTACATGTACCCCCTCATACAGCCTTTATCTTGCGGAAACTGCCGCCGAACACGGTTTCAAAATGAAGGATATGGCTTTGAAAGCCGGATTTTTTGGTGCTGAACCGTGGAGCGAAAACATGCGCCGCGAAATTCAGGAAAGGCTTCATGTTAAAGCTTATGACATATATGGACTGACAGAGATAATCGGGCCTGGAGTGGCTTCCGAATGCGAGGCCCAGGACGGGCTTCATATACAGGAAGATCTTTTTTATCCCGAAATAATAGATCCGGTAACAGGAGAAGTTCTTCTTGATGGTGAAAAAGGTGAGCTGGTCATAACCACACTTACTCGTGAAGGTACTCCGATTATAAGATACAGGACGCGGGACATAACTTATTTTCTGACTGGAAAATGTTCTTGCGAACGTACGCTTCGCAGAATACACCGTCTGCTCGGGCGCAATGACGACATGCTGATTATAAGAGGCGTAAATATTTTTCCGTCACAGATTGAGCATGTGCTTTTCAATATCGAAGGAGTCGAGCCGCATTACCAACTGCTTGTTGATAGGAAAGCCCAATTGGATTATCTTGAAGTGCAGGTTGAAGTAAATGAAAGCATCTTTTCGGATGAAATAAGAAAACTCGAAGGACTTGAAAAGGATATAGAAAAGGAATTATATTCAGCTCTCGGTATTCATACAAAGGTGAAGCTGGTAGAACCGAAAAGCATCGCCAGAAGCGAAGGAAAAGCTAAACGCATTATAGATAAACGTTCAATATAATAAGGAGGCTCTGATTATGCTGATAAAACAGATTTCGGTATTTCTGGAGAACAGGGCGGGAAGGCTTTTTGAGATAGCTGAACTGCTGGGAAATGAGAACATAAACATCAGGGCGCTTTCGCTTGCCGACGCTTCGGATTTCGGAGTAATAAGGCTGATTGTTGACAAACCTGAAAAAGCTGCCGAGCGTCTTAAAAAGGAAGGATTTTCCGTGGGACTCACTTCGGTGGTCGCGGTGGAAGTGCCGGATAATCCCGGCGGGCTGGCGTCTGTTCTCAAGGTGATGACCGATGCTGGAATCAATGTCGAATACATGTATGCTTTCGTAGAGAAGACCAGCGATAACGCGATTGTTATTTTCAGACTTGAAAATATGGAAAAAACTGTAGAGCTGCTTCTTGGAAAAGGATTGAAAATCCTGCAGGAAAAAGAAGTGCTTTCATTGTAATTGGAGGATTAGAAACTATGCGCAAAACTGATTTTGGACCAATGCCTGATGAAAATGGTTATTTTGGAAATTACGGTGGACAGGAAATACCGCCTCATCTCAAAAAAGCCATGGATGATATCTGCGAATCTTATCTGGAAATACGAGAAAAAAAAGAATTCTGGAACGAACTTGAGTACCTCTATAAGTATTACGTAGGTCGCCCAAGTCCCGTTTATCATTCGAGAAGACTCTCTGAAAAAATTGGCGGCGCTCAGATATATCTTAAAAGAGAAGACCTGAATCATACCGGGGCGCACAAAATAAATCACTGTCTCGGACAGGCGCTTCTCGCAAAATACATGGGTAAAACAAAAGTACTCGCGGAAACCGGTGCCGGACAGCATGGCGTGGCCCTTGCCGCCGCATGTGCCCTTGTCGGGATAAAATGCGAAATTCACATGGGCACTGTCGATATTAAAAAGGAACATCCGAATGTTACTAAAATGAAAATACTTGGAGCTACAGTGATTCCCGTCAGCAGAGGTACTGCCACTTTGAAAGACGCCGTGGACAGCGCTTTCGAGGAATACCTTAAAGACCCTGATAATTTTATTTACGCCATTGGTTCAGTTGTCGGTCCTCATCCGTTTCCGATGATGGTCAGGGATTTTCAGAGCATTGTGGGGAAGGAGGCCCGCGCGCAGTTCCTTGAAATTACAGGAAAGCTTCCCGATTACGTTATGGCCTGTGTCGGCGGCGGAAGCAATGCCATGGGTATTTTTACGGCTTTTCTTGAGGATGAAAGTGTTCATCTCATTGGAGTGGAACCTGCGGGTTTGGGACTGCATACTCCGGATCACGCGGCGACTATAACGAAAGGGAGTCCCGGCGTTATTCACGGTTTCAAATGTTATCTGCTTCAGGATGAAAAAGGAAATCCACTGCCTGTATATTCCATTGCTTCAGGGCTTGATTATCCGGGCGTTGGCCCTCAGCATTCTTATCTGAAAGACCTTAAGAGAGTGGAATATGCTTCAGTAGACGATAATGAATGCCTTGACGCTTTCATCACATTATCCCGCACGGAAGGAATAATTCCGGCGCTCGAGAGCGCCCATGCTGTAGCGTATGCTATGAAGCTGTCGCCATCTTTGGGTAAAGATGTAAACATCCTTGTAAATCTCAGCGGGCGCGGTGATAAAGACGCCGATTTTGTAGCGAAAAAACTGAAGCTCTAAGATACGGCAAGCTCAGTTCTTCAGCGGATTGAAAACTGAATTTTTCTCAATCCCTTCTGCAAGGGAAAGTCCCGCGAAGCCTGTTGCCTGCACCGCAAAGGCCCCATATGATTCGTCAGGGTCTGATGCTACTCCGCTCATTCTCGCCTTCAACGGATTGCTCAGATATTTCAGACCGAGCTCTGTTTTTTCTCTTAACTCTGGAGTTTCTTCTATATTGTTAAGATAATAGAGAAAAGCGTGAATTATCCCGTTTGATTTGGCAAGTTCCCATCCATGTCTCAGACTCAGGCGCGAAGACATCATTTCGCCGGGGGCGGGAAGATGTCCGGGGCTGGTGAAACTGAACCAGGAGTCTTTCCACTGCTTGAGAAGCCCTCTTTCTCCGAATATCCAATCGCGCATACGGGAAGCTATCATATTTCTGGTATAACTGTTCTGAGAAACAAAGTGCGTCCAGCACATTCCTTCAAGAAGATAAAACGAGTGACCGAAATCATCAAGCGTTTTTTCATTGGGCAGAGGGTAGCAGTCCATAAAAACAGGCCTTCCGTCATCAAGCCATTTGGAACATTGAAAATCCATGCACCTTTCGGCGTTTTCAATATATTCGCTTTCACCTGTCGCCTGTGTGAATGCCGAGAGCGCCATGACTACTGTTGACATCGCGCATGTGTACGGGGAATTCAGCTTGTGCCCCACCCATATCCCGTTGCCGTAACCGCCGTCTTTCAGCGCCCATATCGGCACCCAGTTGTCCAGCCATTTCCTTGCGGACTCCAGATATTTTTCTTTTCTGTTTTTGTCCGCAAAGGCGGCGGCCTGTATTATCGCGGTGGCGTTCGAGCCCACATCGGCTATGTTTATTTTTCCTGAGCGGAGGAGTTCATGAAATTCTTTTTTGCTCAGCTGTTCAGTGTTTTTCTGGCGGTAATTCGACGTGAAGCCTCCATTTGGGAGCTGTTCTGAAATATAAATATCAACATATTTAAAGGCGGCATCAATATATTTCTGCTGTTTGAAGATTTTTCCGCAAAGCAGAAGCGTTCTTACAGGATAAAAAATCATGTACCATTCAAACTTCAGGTTTCCACCTTCATAACATCTGAAGAAATTAACGGGTTTGTCTATCTGCTGTTCGAGAAGCCAGTCTCCGTATGTTTTCAGTGCCTCGCTGAGAGATAGCTGATGATATTTAATCTCCATGCTGATTCCTTAATTCTATTTGATATTAATGGTTTCTTTATTATAGAATATAAGCGTGTTTTAATCAATGCGTGAAATTGATTTTTGTTTGTCACGCATTGATTTTAACGGATGAATGATGAGACTTTTTTCAAGCTCTTATTCTTCTGAGTATCAATTTGAATATTTCCATTGCTATTAACGGAAACAAGGACATTGCCGCTATGAAAGCCCAGTCTGGGAAATTCAGGTCTTCCACCTTGAATACTTCCTTTGTGAACGGCAGTTCTGTAATGACTATCTGAAGAAAAAGTGAAACAATTACCGCGTATATAAGTTTCATGTTTGTGAAAAAGCCTATTGTGAAAATCGATTCGATATTGCTTCTGCAGTTGAACGCGTGCACCAGCTGAGAGCATGAGAGCACCATGAAAGCGGCTGTGCGGGCCTGTTCAACGGATTCATTGTGATAATAACGGACAAACATAAACGCTCCCAGCGTACATGCCGCTATGAAAAGTCCCTGAGCTATCATTATCAGTCCGCTCATTTTTGTAACGACGGCTTCATTGGGGCTTCGCGGATGCCGTTTCATGATATCTTTACCCACCGGATCAACGCCGAGGGCCAGTGCTGGAAGCCCGTCAGTTACGAGGTTCACCCACAGGATGTGTATAGGCAGCAGCGGTATCGGCATTCCAGCGATTGAAGCTATAAGCATTACCAATATTTCCCCGGCGTTGCATGAAAGCAGGAAACGCACGAATTTAAGGATATTGTCATATATTCCGCGTCCTTCCTCCACTGCCGATACAATCGACGCGAAGTTGTCATCCGTTACAATCATGTCGGAAACTTCCTTTGTAACGTCTGTGCCGGTAATGCCCATTGCCACGCCTATGTCCGCTTCTTTTATAGCGGGAGCGTCGTTAACACCATCTCCCGTCATTGCCACTATGTGGCCCTTTTTGCGCCATGCTTTTACTATCCTGAGTTTATGCTCCGGCGATACTCTGGCGTAAACAGGAATATTTTCCACTTCTTTTTCAAGTTCGATATCGGAGATGCTTTCCAGTTCTTCGCCTGTGAGGGATTTCGAGTTTTGCTTATAAAGACCGAGTTGTCTGGCAATGGCTACGGCAGTATTTCTGTGATCGCCTGTTATCATTACCGCTTTTATTCCGGCGCTGTCGCATTTTTTTATGGCTTCCTTTGCTTCTTCGCGCGGCGGGTCTATCATGGCTATCAGGCCGAGGAAGGTGAGATTGTTTTCTATTTCGGAAGTTTCAAATTTTTCAGGTATGCTCTCAAATTTACGGTATGCCACGGCCAATATTCTCATTGCTTCATTAGCCAGAGTGGCGTTTACTTTGTTTATTTCGTCCCGGTCAGCATCCGTCAACGGCCTGGATTTCCCATCTGATTCTATTGAGACGCAGTCTTTCAGCATCAGATCGGGAGCGCCTTTTACCCAGGCGACTATTTCGCCCGATTGGTCTTTGCGTATTACTGACATCTTTTTGCGATCGGAGTCAAAGGGCAGTTCTTCAATGTAAATGTTTATTTTTTCCGCATCGCCCTTGAGTATTCCGCCTTTCGCGGCGCAGACGAGGATTGAGCTTTCGGTCGGATCGCCGAACATCTTAAATGATGAACTTCCGTCTTCCCTGTTGATATTTGCGCCATTACAGAGGACACCGCAGAGAAGAGTTTTATGTAAAGCGGCGCTTTCTTCAATCTTTACGTTTTGACCTTCGAGCTGAAACTCGCCGGACACGTCAGAGCCTATTCCTGTAACGCGGAAAAGTTTTCCGTCCGCGTAAATTCCCTGTACGGTCATTTCATTTTTCGTCAGGGTCCCTGTTTTATCCGAACAGATGACGGTAGCACAGCCGAGGGTTTCGACGGAAGGCAGTTTTCTTATGAGTACGTGGCGTTTCACCATTCTGTGAACGCCAAGCGCGAGGGCAATGGTAACAACAGCCGGCAGACCTTCGGGAATTGCCGCTACCGCAAGGCTTATCGACGTGATGAAAACTTCTATCAGGGTACCGCCTCTCAATAGTTGCAGCGCAAATACGATTATCACTAGAACAAAACATATTTTGACTATAAGTTTTCCGAATTCATCAAGCTTTTTCTGAAGCGGCGTTTCTTCTTTTTCTATGTCCTGAATCATTCCGGCTATGTGCCCAAGCTGGGTTTTCATTCCGGTGAGAACAATCATGGCGCGGCCTCTTCCCGATACGACTGACGTACCCATGAATGCCATGTTTTTTCTGTCAGCCAGCTGGACATCTTTCTCTGCTATGGCCTTTTCTGATTTAGCCACGGGCGTTGATTCTCCGGTAAGGCTGGCTTCCTGTACACTGAAATTGGCTGTGTGGGATATAATTCTGCAGTCAGCGGGAATATTATCACCGGATTCGAGCTCAACTATGTCGCCCGGCACGAGTTCTGCCGAGGGTACGCTTGTGATATTTCCGTTCCTGATTGTTTTTGTTGACGGACTTGAAAGCTTGCGTAGTGCGGCCATTGACTTTTCGGCGCGGTATTCCTGAATGAAACCGAGTATGGCATTGATTATCACGATCGCTATGATGGCGAGGGAATCCACCCATTCACCAACACAGCCGGATATTATCGATGCTCCTATAAGTATCCATATTATAAGGTCTTTGAACTGGTCCAGCAGTATTTTCCAGGGGGATGAGGCTTCTTTTTCGGTCAACTGGTTGTTTCCGTATTCTTTCAGCCTTTCGGAAGCTTCCTGTGTGTTCAGCCCGGTATTGAGGTCCACTTTGAATTGAGAGGCAAGTTCTTTCGGTTCCTGCTGCCAGAAATTGATCATTATTTTCCCTTTTTGGTTACGTTTCTATGTTTGGATAGAGAAAATAATTCAGATTTGTGATATAAGCAAGGGCGAAGTGCAGGAAAATAATGGATATCGGAAAGTCAAAAGCCGCTTTTTATTTTCCAGATGTTTTGTATAGTAATGCATTATCCGGGAGAATAGCTTTGAATACAACAGAACTGCTAGTGCTCAGGAAAACAGCATATAAGGAAAGCAGCTTTATAATAAGCGGCCTGAGCGCCGAATACGGCAAGCTGGATTTTATGGTAAAGGGCGCCAGGCAGGTCAGCAGAAAAAAATTCCCGGTGATAGACCTTTTCCGTGAAATAAGCGTTCAGTTCAATAAAAAGAAAAGCGGGCTTCAGGCTTTGTATTCCGTGGAACTCGTTTCTTCGCATGATGGCATTTCCTCCATTCCAGAAAATTTCATAAGTGCCTGTGACCTCTCGTCTTTTATTCTTCTGAATCTCCATCCCATGATTGAATGCCATGTTCTTTATACAGCTTTTAAAACAGCGCTGAACAGAATGAGCTCTGAAAAAAGCTCTGTTCCATGGCCTGCTCTCGTGAAACTTGCTTTTCTTGAAGAAAACGGCTTTCTTCCCGAAAAGGATTTCGGCGATGGAAAAGAGAAACTTCTGGAAAGGCTTATTGCCGCTGCCGCCGGAAAAATTGAAGCCCCCTCATTGTCCCCCGAATACTGGGCGCGTCTGGCGCGCTGGATAGATTCCCTCTGCGATTATCACGATTTAAAGAGAGGGACATATCGCCCCGTGTAAAAACAGCTGCGATGCTCAGATAATAATAGAGCCTTCTTTTCTAAGTGTTTCGCGGAGTTTGTTGGTGTTTATGGCTGGAATTTCGATGCTGCTGTCGAGGGCAAGTGTCGCCGCGGCGCCGGCGGCTTCCCCTGTCTGGTTGCAGTTGACCATTACGCACAGGGAATTGTAAGCATTTTTATCCACGTCTATCAGCCTTCCAGCGGTAATGACGTTTTTAGAACCGTTCGGAACAAGACTGCGGAATGGTATCTGATAAAAAGGGAGGGCTGATTTTTCTTCACCATCATAATTTTCTTTTTTTATGTTCTCCCTGTAACTTCCGTTTGCGACAGCATCGGGAAAGCGGGTACCTTCACTAAGTTCTCTTTCGCTTATGCGATGCTGGCAGGACGCATGACGTGTTTCCCTTATGGATATATATGAAGGAAGGCTTACAAGTGATACCTTTTCTCCGCCTTCAAAGTTTTCTTTGAGTATGTCGCAAACTGTTCTTATCTGCCGCCGCCCTTCCATTTCGGAATAAGTCAGCTGATCGGCATTGCTGCAATCCATATCGTGAACGCATGCGCCGGTCAGGATTCTAGCGCCGGGCAGGCCGACAAGCTCTGAATCGCATAAGAGACTGTTCTTAATCAAATCAGTATATTTAGAGTTGCGGATGGCGTCATGAATATTGAAATCAGGATATTTCTTATGTATTTCAGCCAGTCCGTAAATTATGGCGCAGGCCGCAGGCGGTTGAAAAGAACTGTTCGTTGTGTAGGGAAGTTTTGCTCTGGATATAAGGTCTCCGTCCCCGCTGGCGTCAATGAAATAGTCCGCCTTTATAGCGCGTCTTCCAGACTTATCTTCTATTATAGCGTGAGTTACCCATCCGTTTTCCACGACGGCATCCGCAAAACGCGCATGAAGGAATGGTCTGATGCCGGGTTGTTCCGTCAGAAGCAGGTCGAGTTCAATCATGAGTTCGGCGCTGTTGAATATATAATATCCTGCGTTTTCACCGTGTTCATTAAAGGTAAGGGCCGATTTTTTCTGAAGGCGTTCAATCAGTTCCCATGTAAGGCCCCTTATGATTTGCTTGGAGCCGGAGGGGTCATAAAGCGAATGCCATATATTTACAAGGCCCGCGGTGGCGGAGCCTCCGAAGCAACCGTTGTTTTCGATGATTGCTACTTTAGCCCCGAGCCTGGCCGCCTGTATTGCCGCAAAAACTCCTGTGCAACTTCCACCCACAATGCATATATTGCATTCGTGCGCTACAGGAGTCTGCCGTTCTTTTTCCCTGATTGTGTCGCTCATTATGTTATGCGCCGTCCCGTGGCTTTGTTATTTTAACAAGATAGTCCGGGAACGGCGCATTTTCAATGCGGAAGTTAAGCTATTGTATCTTAAAAGCCGCCGGGTCAAGGCCTATCGGCCTGCCGTCTCCGGCTTTCATGCATTTGGGATTGCTCGATAAGAAATCCTCAAAGTCAATCGGGGAAAAAGTTTTTTCTTTTTCATTATATTTGTATTCTTCGATCTTATTTTTCTGATTTATCGATTCCCAGTCATCGCCTTTGAATGTCAGTATTTCCTTTATTATTTTCATGCCGGGATTTGCGAAAAAGGAAGTTTTGCCCTGTCCAAAGGCCTCCGTAAATTCCTTCCATGTCATTTTGTTGCCGCCTTCGATGATTTTCCCGCCGATGCGGTTATACCCGTATAAGGGCTTTTCCTCGCCTTTGCGCATGAAATAACAGTTGTATTCATCCTCTACGCATTCAATCTGCCATACGTTGACAACCGGGTTGCGGTATTTCATGGCTGTATTGTCCACATAAATATTATGGCTCAATATCATTTTTTCTTCCGGCAGGTTGTAAGCGAAAACTGAATTTATCTGATTCATGTACAGAACGCAGTTTTCGATTCTGAGATTGGGACATTTCCAGAATGATGTGCCGTGAAAAGCATGGGTCCATACACAGTTGCGGACAGTCAGGTCTTTGCATGCGTTGGCGTAGATGAACGGAGGAGTATATGTCGCGGAACGCCCGTCATAGAGGCAACGGTTTATATTGATGTTCTCACCTCCGATTATTATAATTCCTGAATTCGGCAAATTCGGATAAAAATCGTGCAGATAAAACCCGTTCAGATTGATAAAACTTTTTTCAGGAAGCAGAAAAGAGCAGGGCAGTGTCTGATTTTTTCCGTCAAGCAGAACTTTTTCACCTTCCGCCGCGGTAAAAGTTATCGGTTTTTCTTTTCTCCCTGTCGCGCGTACCGGAATGCTTTCCGAATATTTGCCGCCGTGAATAATTACCGTATCGCCGGGCTTCACTTTGGACGCGGCATACCTTATTGTCTGAAATGCCCTGTTCAGAGAACTGCCATCCTGAGTATCAGAACCGTTTACGGCGACATGATAAGTCAGGGATGGCAAATCGGCTTTCAGTGTTTCAAATGTCCTGACTCCGCTCTTTACGCCTTCCCTTATTTTTTTTCTGTCCTGTTCTCCGAGCTCCGGGTTTGAGTGATATTCCCTTGGTTCTCTCTTTGACGTGACTCTGTAGAAATAAGTTTTGCCGGGTTGGAGCCCTGTAAGACTGACGGCATGATATGCCGATCCGTAAAACATATTGCCCGCTTTATTTTTGCAGTCAGCTGTTTCTCCCCATTCAAGTTCAGTACTGCAATTCCCTATATTTGTCCACCATTCTATATTTGCTGTCGTAGCGCTTGTTGAATGTATGAAAGGTCCTATGATTTCCAAATCCTTTTTATTTTGCCTGAACTGATGAAACGGCCCTATCGCGGCGGCGAACTTCCCATTGCCGTTGAACGCGAAAGTATTACTTATGGAGTTTCCGGCAAATTCAGGTTTTACTTCTATGGAATGTCCTTCCATACCTGTGCTTTTCTTCCATTCTTCCAGTGAAAACGGCGTGTTATCCAGATTAAAACAGCTTGTGTTATTGTTGAAAAAACTATTGTAATCGGAATAGAGTGTTGTGGCCGAATGACTGTCAATCTTTACAGCGGATTTTTTGTTTCCTGACAGGATATTGCTGCTGATTTCAATCATTGATGATTTTTCAACGGCAATGCCGGAGACGGCGCAGTCCGCGAATATATTGTGACTGACATGAAGCCCTTCAGTGTTTTTGACCAGCAATCCATCCTGTCCGTTCCTTACTATGCAGTTCGTAAGTTCAATGTTCTTGCAATTGCTTACATTTATTCCTTTTGACGCGATGCCTCTAATCTTTATGTCTGATACTCCGGAAATGTTTATTTTTCCTGAAATCTCCACAATGCCGTATCCACGGGAACTCAAAGTCAGAGGGCCGGAAGCTTTGATGTTCAGGTCTCCGTCATATTTTCCGGGAAGAATGTAAATGCTTTGCCCTGACTTTAAATTTTTTAAAGCCCTTGCTATTGTTTTCCATGCCTTTTTAACTGATGTTCCTTCGGCATTGTCATCACCTTTGGAACTGATAAAAAATACATCGTCTTTATATTGATAAGGCCCCCGGTCTTTTCCGTCCGGCAGTGTTTTTCTGAATTTCGAATCGGACTGGGGCCGGTAATCCAGATTCACGGGATCGGCGAATTCTTCTACAGTCTTTACGGGTGTCCGGCTTGTCTGAATGTTTGAATCATTGGCGCTTGTCGTTGGATGAAAGCTGATGTAATTGCTGAAGTTATTATTCACGTTTGCCGCCGGGCCGTACATGGCAATCATGCCGATGCTGACATTGTTTTCTATTTTTCCGGTGGAATTGTCACCGCCCTTTATCCAGATTTCACCTGCTTCGCAACCCCATGAAATATTGTTCGAAATAAAGCAGTTTTTTGTTCCGCCTCCATAGAACCTTATGCCGTTCCTGTCAGAGGCGTAAGCAATGTTGTTCCGTTCTATTGTATTTTCCCCGGGAGTATAACAGATAAAATTTCCGCCGGAGGAATTGAAAGGTGTCGAGATGCCATAGGAGACACAATTTTCAATCAGGCAGTCTTTCGGCCTTACCATGCCTATGCCGCCTCCATTTAAAAACGATATGCAGTTACGGACAATACAACGTTCCGGCTCCACAAAATAGAGTCCCCATCTGGAACCGCCCCCCGGTAAAGGAGCTTGAAACTTTGAAAGAAAGCCTGAAAAGGCCAGACCATCCACTATCACATCATGGACTGTTTTTTCTCCCTTGGGGGCTGTGAAAATCAAGCCATGTTCGGGATTATTGAAAAAAACAATATTGTGCTTTTCCGGAGCTGAAGAATTCGACGTATGTATATAGAGTTTTTGGACGGTTTCATCGTGGAAATATGAAGAAACGGTATCTTCCACATCTATTATTGATGGAGCTGATTTATAGGAAATGAGGGTGTTTTTTTCCGCTACACCCTGAAGTTTCAAATCAATATCGCATTCATAAGTGAATCTGGCATCGCCATGTTTTCTAAATGAGTCCTTTGCCGCGTCAATACAGCCGCTGATTGATACTGTACCCGGTCGCGCCGCACGAATTGTTATCGGCTTATCAGGCAATCCGGATATCTGTGCCGCTATATTTTCCTGATAATCCCCCGGGAGTATTGTCAGTATGTCTCCGGCTTTGAGAATGGAGATTCCCTTTTGGAGAGTCGCGAAAGCCGAATTTGAAACATCACCGCTATTCAAATCTGAGCCGTCTTTCGATACAAAGTATTCCTTTGAAAAAAGTGGAGTGGTGAGAAGCAGTACTGAAGAGAGAAACAATACATTCGAACCCCTTTTAAAGATTTTTAAATCCATAATACGCTCCTTGATTTATGAATATTATAAGTTTACTTATTTACTGTTCCCAATATCTTCTGTCATAATAAAAGAGGTCTTCAACTGTTACGGGAGTATTTGAACTTGAAAGCCAGTTAACATGTCCGTCATAAAACGATACATTCCAGCCGCTTGAATGACGATATCCGTGAGTGTCAACAACATAACCGAAAGATCCAGCTGGACTGGGGACATTATCTGCGAACATCCCTATCCGGGTAGTGTTTTTTGAGAAAGACAGTTTCTCCCAGTCCGTGATACTCTCTGCTCCTTCAATTCCGTTTAGAAGCTTACCGTTTATGGAATAATGAGAACCCCTGAAAGTTGTGACTTTGTTTGTTTCAGACGGGCATTTATAAACTCCCGTTGGCGAGTCGTAATTATTGATGGTCGGGACTTTTATGTAATCATTCTCAACTAATTTTCTGAACCAGTAATCAGTCCAGTGACTGCGTCGTGTCATGGTGTATCTGTTGTAATCGTCGAGGTATTGCCCGTAGGCATAATATATTTGTTTGAGATTGGAAGCGCATGCTATGCTCTGAGTCTTTGCCCTAGCCTTTCCCAATGCGGGGAGCAATATCCCAGCCAAAATAATAATAATTGATATCACAATGAGGAGCTCAATGAGAGTAAAAGTATTTTTCAGATGCCTCATAATATTCTCCATTATTTTTAAACAGCTATCATTTCCGTTTTCAGTTCAGTTTTTTTATTGAAAAAGTTTTCCGGGAGTTTTTCGAGTTTTTCTCCTGCGGGGGCCGCAAGCTCAGGAGTTATCACATAACAGGGACTTTCTCCGATCTTCATGACAGGGATATGATTTTTTCTACCGAATATGCCATCTATAGGAGATGTGGCTTCCTCAAGAATCTCAAGCGTCTGGATATCTCTTATTTCATATAGTTTATCACCTTTTTTTATTTTGTCATAGAGATTGAAAAAATATCTGATGTGTCCTGCTGCTTTTGCTTTTATCGGAATTACAGCGTCAGGTTTTACTATCCATACCGGCCTGTCAAGGATGATATCTCCCGGAAGCATGCGCATCGCTTTCATGGTGTTTCTTATGCCTTCCAAGCCGAGAGGATATTCGGATTCTTTCAGGCCGTGCTGCATTGAAAATTCCACGCAGAAACCATAATGGCCCGGGAGTGTGTTTACCTGATACAGGAGATTGTGTCCATTGTATTCATCGGGGTGAGGATTTGTCATATAAATAGCTTCTATTCCGAAGTATTTAGCTATTGGATTATTGACGGGATTCCCATTATAAATCAGAGGTTTTTCTGATTGCAGGCAGTGCATGTCAATTGTAACGTCGGCCTTGACGCAGATTTCTTTCCAGAGCCAGTCGGTGATTTCTCCGGCGACACCGTGGATTTCCTTTCGGTTCCAGAGACGGTTCATGTTGTACATGGTGTTTGTTTTTGCGCGTTCCAGTCCGAATATGCAATAATCATGCCTGAATCTTGAATAGTAATAATCTTTAAGTTTATTGAGGTCTTCTTTTTCAGGATAAGTCTCATAGTCCAGTTCAAGAGCGAGCGGATTCGCGCAGGGGCATATATATAGTGTGCCTGAAAAATCCTCTTCCTTTATTTCCTCAATGAATTGCGTGAGTATATTTGGCCCGCTGTGTTCCATCCCGTGCTGTCCCGCCATCAATGTCAGGACAGGGCCCGGCTTTGAGCCTTTCACTTTACAGTAGCTGACAGTGAATTCTCTTTTATTGTAAGAACTGAAAGACTTCCTTATGAATTTGATTTCCGGCATAAAAATTTTCCTATGTTAATTTATGTACGACTAATAAACTTCGAGGAGATTTTTCTTTTCTATTTTTCTTTCAGTTTCGATGAGTTCCCTCCTCATATATATAGCTTTTTCCACTTGTTCGAGAAACGTTTCAAAGTCATATTTTTTCTCAATCAACCCGAAATAGAGGGAGAAAAGCATAAGGTTGAAATCCTGTTCCATGGCATTATTGAGAAGCAGGGATGGAATTTCGCTGACAAAAATATCATCCCTGTAATGACGTGTATCCAATGTGTCGGGAATAAGTGATTTCATGACAGGCAGACCGCATTTATTTTTAGCGATTATTTTCTGAATTTCAGGGGACAGGAAGGCTTCCGCTATTTCAAATGCGGCTTCTTTATCCGCCGTTTTGTTGGAAACCATCAGGAATTCGCCTGTTACAGGGACAGCCCTCTCCTGAAGCGAAGGCAAGGGAAGAATGTCCCACTTGAACGGGGCATCTTTATATAACGCCAGCCCCTGGCGGCATGAATATTTGAACAGAACATTTCCGTCCATGAAATCGTGATTTTTCCCGGAGATTAACATGTCTTCAAAAAGTTTCCAGAAAATCCTGAGCCTTTTTTTCAGTCCGTCAAGGTTTATCCGGCTGACGGAGCCTTCATTATCTTCTCCTGAAAAAACAAAATATCGCAGTTGGGCATCTTCAAAATAACGCTCAAAAAGATATATGCCTCTCTGCTTTTTAATTTTGTTTTTAAGTTCAAGCATGTCTTCTATTTGGAAATCATAAGGAGATTCTATTTTCATGAAACGGTTGAGAAGTTCCCTGTTATACAGTAATACTATGGGCGAAAAGAGTATCGGCAAACTATAGTGGATGGAATTATCGCGGTGTACATTAAAAGCATTTTTGAAATAAGTTTCGCCATGAAGATATTTTTCTTTTAAATCAGAGGGCAGGGGCTCAACATATTTGCTGTATGAAACGTTAAACGTGGCTACATTTCTGATAATGTCATATTCGGATTCGAACGGGTTTTGTCTGTAGTTGGATGAATCCATTTCAATATCACGATTGGGGAATTTACGTTTCAGAACGGCTTTTATTTCCGAATTCATACTTTCACTGAAGATAGATTTTCCCCAGTATATCTTTAAGGGCTTGTTGTACTCTTTATTTACAAAAGACCCGAGCCGGGGTACCCTAACAATAAGATTTTTGCGGCGGAGCAGGTTTAACGCTTTTCCCGCGGTTACGGAAGTGGTTGAATATGTCCTGGCTATTTCCTGTTCGGAGGGGAGTTTATCAGAAAGTTTGCCTCTGGCTATTTCAGCCTGGAGTTTGTCCGCTATGATTTCTGTTTTTGTTTTAAGCATGACTTCCTGCAATATTGTACACTAATGCAGATATTATAACATAAACTTTCCGCGTTGTCAAGACTGGATTTTTAATTGCTGATTTTTTTGAAACGCTCTTGCCTTGTATGAAAATTCAGTTTATAATATTGCTATAGAGCAGATATATGGCAATATGGGAGATGGCACTTTGGATACTAAATTCGAACATATAGCGTCAGACTTGATTGAGAACATAAAAAGCGGTAAATACCGCGATAAGCTTCCTTCGGAAAGGGAACTTGCCAGGGTTTATGATACTACCCCCGTTACAGCCGCCAAGGCGCTGAATTATCTTCAGGGAAAAAATATAGTCATCAGGAAACGCGGCAACGGCACTTTTCTGAACACCGCTTCAGAAAAGCGCACGACAATCAGGATGTCCATGTCAAATCAGTTCATTCATGAGGATATCGAAGAACTGCTTGCAAAGCGCTTCCCTGAATATTCATTCAGTATCACTGCGCCTCTGCGCGGAAACGGCAGAGAGCATTTCAGGAACAATGACATCGTATGGCATTCAAGCAGTGTCATGCCGTCCGGATATGACAATCTCTGCCGGCCTCTGCCTTTTTCATTTATCTCGGAAAAAATTGAAAGTTTTTCATAAAATATCCATCCTTTTTTCTCCTTCCTCAGGATTTGGCTTGAAAGTGTAAAATATCATACCAAACTCGATAGGATACTTCATGTACTTCTGAAATAGCTGATCTTAGGATTCTCTGTATAGATGCGGCGTTGCCGCTAAACAACTATCCAAATTTTTATGATTCCCTAAAAGGAGGAGAACATGAAAAAAGCTCTAGGTGTTTTGATGATTCTGGTTATATTGGGATCGGGCGTTCTGTTTGCCGCTGGTCAGAAAGAGTCTGGTTTGATCAAGGTGGGTATCGTTAATCTGCCACCGGAAGAATCCGGATATCGGCAGGCTAATGTCGAAGACATGAACAATGTGTTCTCAGTGGCTAAC
>Ga0209417_1000315_pt1 | contig 123525 bp, 114 predicted proteins | sample RifGroF2_FD_184002 | JGI IMG/M metagenome (GOLD analysis project Ga0209417, IMG submission 184002) | Groundwater microbial communities from Rifle, Colorado, USA - Groundwater F2 (SPAdes) (version 2) | ecosystem: Environmental > Aquatic > Deep subsurface > Groundwater | place: Rifle, Colorado... | reverse complement strand
ACAACTTCAAAAAGAAACATAGAGGGCTTGGCATGAAAGGCTTAACTCCGGCTCAAAAGATACTCTACACTTCATTCTTAAAGCCCATGCAACCCCATTTAAAAAATGTGACTGGAACTCTGCAACTTAACATTTATTGACACGATGATTCGTGGTGCCAGATAATGTTTTCTTAATTTATAAACGATCTTTATCGTGAATAGACCGGACGGAAGATACCTACATAGAACTATCCAAAGTGCTACATATGAAAACCCTAATCAAGTTCTCGCTTTAAGCGTATTAAGAATTTTAGGAGGGACCAGAAAGCAAATATTAATCGTTACGAGGGATCCTGAAAGTAACTTTACACATCCAAATGTTATAAGCGTCCCCACCAAACGCGTAAGCCAAGGTGTCGCAGATGAACTTTTACAGTCTTTGGAAATTGCTGATAAAAAGGATCTAAGTAAGCCCGATGATCCGAAACGTGTTGTTTATTATGAACCAAATAAAATCATTAGCCTTGAAGAAGCAAGTTGCAATCCTTTAAGGCAAGCTGTTGAAATGGTAATGGCTAGCAAGCTAGGAATTGCTGATGAATTAGAGAAAAAATTAATTTCGTACAAAGCATGGGTCACTCTCGCTTTAAATTGGGCTGCCAGATATGCCAATGGGACTGATGCGCGCCTTTCTTCTGAACCTATCAGGATGACGAATATTGCTGTTCATGTTGAGTCCAGCGGGAACGTTTTTCCTAAAAATACAGCCAGCTACTCCAGCATGAAGTGGATTGACTTTGAATATTTTAAACAAATAGCCGAATCAAAAGATCCTAAGATTATAGGCTTAGATCCTGCGCATTATAGCGTAGGCGGAGTCTGCATTGAATCAACGCGTTTAGCCATGGAAAACGACTCTTTTTCGAAATAGCTTTCGCTGATATAATCTCTGAGTGAATAAAAATGATGATTTTTCCAATATAGTTAATATCCACCTGAAACCCGTATATAACTTTATATATAGGCTTGTTGGTAGCGCAAAGGACGCTGAAGACATAGCTCAAGAGACATTTTTTAAGGCGTGGAAAAGTATAAAAACATATAGACCTGATGAAAATTTTAAGACTTGGATTTTTACAATTGCCAGAAATACGGCTATAGATTTTATGCGAAAAAAGAAAAATCTTGTTTTTTCCGATTTTGAAAATGCGGAAGGCGAAAATGTGCTTCTTGATACCGTGGCTGATCCAAAGCATTCTGCGGAAAAAATAACCGCAAAAATCGAGAACAAAAAATTGGCGGAAAAAATATTGAATAAGCTTTCTCCGATTTATCGTGAAATTTTATTATTGAAATACGTTCAAGATCTTACGTTTGATGAAATAGGCAAAGTGCTGAAAAAGCCCTTGCACACAGTCAAAAGTCAGCATAGACGAGCTATGCTTTTTATAAAGAAAACTTTTGATGCACCAAAATAATCAATTAACTCGTATAAATACATATGAAAAGGAATTTTGAGACAATTTTGAGAAGCTTGGATCAAGTGGAAGTTCCGCAAAATCTTTATAAAAATATATTTATGAAAATTGCGCGCGCTCAAAAACGCTCCGCCTTAATCAAGTTTATGATTTTTGGAATCGTTGCGATTGCTTCTTTTATAGAAATGATTCCTGTTTTTCAAAGCGTCGCACAAAGATTCTATCAATCAGGTTTCTATCACTATTCTTCGCTCATTTTCTCTGATTTTGAAATTGTTCTCGCAAACTGGAAAGAATTTGGGTTGTCCTTGTTGGAATCTTTGCCTGTCGCGGAAATTGCAATATTCCTTGCTGTCTTCCTTGTGCTTCTACTTTCGCTCAAATTCGTTGCTGAAAATATAAAAAACGCATTTTTATCGGTGCGATTAAATAATCATAAAATTTAACCAAAAAAATTATGGACATCAAAGGCTTCTTTAAATCAAAAGCGTTTAGATTCACTATTTATGGCATTATCACCTTTATAATCGCCCTTTTAATCTTTCAAGCCGGAATGTTTATGGGCTTTCATAGAGCCGGTTTTTCTTATAAATGGGGTGAAGATTATTATCGTAACTTTGGCGGACGCCGCGAAGCTCCTCTTATGATGGATAGAATGCGCGGAGGCTTTTTGGACTCAAACGGCGTTACGGGCAAAATCGTAAAAATATCTTTGCCTATAGTTACAGTCTTGGACAAAGATAATGCTGAAAAAGTTATCGTCATAAAAGACGACACTGCAATAAGAAGCATGAGAGACTCCTTTAAAGCCACTGATTTAAAAGTTGATGACTTTATCGTTGTGATCGGTTCACCTGATGATAGCTCTCAAATTGAGGCTAAATTGATCAGAGTTATGCCTGAGCCACCTGTCGTTGACGGCAAATTTGACGACAAGTTGCCGCCACTCGCGCCTTTTAAAAAATAATTTTAATAATTAAATAGCCCCGAATATGGTTCAAAAGATTCTTAAATTTGTAAAAGAAAGAAAAAAGTTAACCGCGGTGACTCTTGTTGCTTTAATTATTGCCGGATACTTTATATTTAGACCCGGCGCATCAACTGAAACTCGTTACGTTTTGGCTTCTGTTGCAAAAGAAACGCTCGTTGTTTCGGTCAGCGGAACAGGACAAGTTTCTTCTTTAAATCAAGTTGATGTTAAATCAAAAGCTTCAGGCGATATATTAAGCGTGCTTGTTGCAGAAGGGCAAACTGTTAAATCCGGCACTATTCTTGCTCGAATTAATGCGGTTGATGCCATGAAAAGCGTGCGTGATGCGAGCGCAAATTTGGAATCTGCAAGATTATCTTTGGAAAAAATCAAACAACCTGCTGATAAATTAACTTTATTACAAGCTGAAAATAATCTTACAAAAGCTCAAATTTCAAAATCTTCCGCGGAAGACGGTTTAAGAAAAGCTTATGAAGATGGATTTAATGCTGTGTCGAATGCGTTTCTTGATTTACCGGAACTCATGACGAATACGCATGACATACTCTTTAAAAATACAACCAGCTCAACAAGCCAATGGAATATCGACTTTTATACGGATGCCGCAGGCAAATATGAAGAAAAAGCTTTTAAATATAGGATTGACGCTAGTCAGACATATGAAAATGCCAAAACTTCATACGAAAAAAGTTTTGCCGATTATAAAACCGCAAACAGATCTTCAAGCATTGATACGATCGAATCTCTTATTAATGAGACTTATGAAACAACAAAACAAGTCGCGGAATCTATAAAAAGCGCGAATAATTTAATTCAGTTTTATAAAGATCAATTGTCACAAAGATTGTTGCAAACAGTCGCTATTGCTGATACACACATAGCCGCTTTAAATGCGGATATTGGCACTGCAAATTCACGATTGACCAGTCTGCTTGCCGCAAAACAGGCCATACAAACAGGCAAAGAATCAATAGCAAGCGCCGAAAGATCAATCTTGGAAAGCACGGCTTCCCTTGAAAGAACAAAAGCCGGTACAGATGAACTCGATATAAAATCTCAAGAATTATCAATTAGACAAAGGCAAAACGCTCTTCAAGACGCATATGAAAATTTGTCCGATTATACCGTTAAAGCTCCTTTTGATGGGATCGTTGCCAATATTGCGGTAATAAAAGGACAAAATGTTTCTTCCGGAACAGCTATCGCAACAATGATCGCGCAACAAAGCATTGCAAATATCTCTTTGAATGAAGTTGATGTTGCAAAAATCAAATCCGCACAAAAAGCGACTTTAACTTTTGACGCTGTCGAAGACTTAACGATAACCGGAACCGTGGGCGAAGTTGATACACTTGGGACTGTTTCTCAAGGCGTTGTCACTTATAATGTAAAGATTGTTTTTGATATGCAAGATACGAGAATTAAGCCAGGAATGAGCGTTAGCGCGGCAATAATAATAGATACAAAGGCTGATGTTTTAGCTATACCAAGCGGAGCTGTAAAATCTCAAGGAGATACTTATTATGTTGAATTCGTTGATTCAACAAATACGCAGTCTGCTACGGCAGGCGTTCAAGGCGTTACTTTATTAAAAGCCCCACAACAACAAACTGTTGAAATTGGAATTTCAAACGACACATCAACCGAAATTATTTCCGGACTTAAAGAAGGAGACCAAGTTGTTTCAAGGACAATCACAGGCTCAACGACTGCACCGGCGGCTTCAAGCTTGCTTGGTGGAAATAGGAACAGCTCAACCGGATCCGCAATGCGTGCATTACGCTAACACGTCGCGAAGCGACACTAAAATTATGATTGAAATTAAAAATATAACGAAGACATATCAAACCGGCGACACTGAGTTTCAAGCTTTGAAAGGCGTCAGCTTCAAGATTGAGAATGGTGAATTTGTCGCAATCATGGGGCCTTCCGGCTCAGGCAAATCAACCCTTATGCATATTCTTGGAGCCCTTGATACACCAACAAGCGGCACATATTTTCTTGATGGAAATGATGTTTCAAAATTTAGCGATGACGAACTTGCGGATATTAGAAAAGATAAAATTGGATTCGTTTTTCAGTCTTTCAATCTGCTTCCAAGAACCACGGTTTTGCGCAATACCATGCTTCCCCTACTCTATTCCGGAATTGATAAAAGCATAAGGGAAAAGCGAGCAAAGGACGCTTTACACGCCGCAGGTTTTGATGAAAGTCACTTTCTACATCTTTCAAATCAACTTTCCGGTGGGCAAATTCAGCGCGTTGCAATTGCACGAGCACTCGTGAATAATCCGGCGCTTATTTTAGCCGATGAACCAACCGGAAATCTTGATACAAAAACCGGTGAAATAGTTCTTGGAACATTTCAAAGATTAAATGTTGAGCAAAATAGAACAATTGTTTTGATTACGCATGAAAATGACGTTGCTGAACATGCAGATAGAATAATTCTTATAAGAGATGGCTTAATAGTCAGCGATTCAAAAACTAAAAATAGACGAATAATCCACCACCATGACAATCATTGATACATTGGAAGAAACATACGCGGCTTTGTCTGCAAATAAGGTTAGATCCGGGCTCACTATGCTTGGTATTATTATCGGAATTAGTTCGGTTATAGCCATGGTCTCGATTGGGCAAGGTGCTCAAGGTACGATCCAATCCAGCATACAGTCCATTGGCTCAAATTTAGTCATGGTTATGCCGGGAACTCAAAAAGGCCCCGGAGCACAGGTGAGCGCAGGACGAGGCTCTGCAAAAACTTTAACTCAAGATGATGCCGATGCGATAACAAAAAGCGTCACTTCTGTTAAAGCCGTTGCGGCTGAAGTTTCCGGAAGATACCAAGTTACGGCAAAAGGCACGAATACAAACACTTCAATCGACGGTGTAACTTCTACGTATCCGGCCGTCAAAAATCTTGAAGTGGATGAAGGTTCTTTTGTGTCTGAACAGAATGTTAAAAGTGCGGCTAAAGTTGCCGTTCTTGGGCCTTCTGTCCGTGATGATCTTTTTGGAGAAGGCGCAACCGGAATCATCGGCCAAACTATCCGTATAAAAAGTAATGAATTTAAAATAATCGGCATTACAAAGACAAAAGGAGGGACAGGATTTGGGAATCAGGATGATATGATTTTCGTCCCACTTACAACCGCACAAAAATTTCTTGCAGGAGATAGCTATGTGACAACAATAAACGTGCAAGCGGAAAGCCCTGAAGTAATGACTGATATACAAAGCCAAATAACTTTACTGCTTCTTGATCGTCATAAAATTTCGGATCCAACCCTGGCAGACTTTACCGTCTTGAATCAAAGCGATATAGTTTCCGCGGCTTCCAGCATTACTCAAACTTTTACAATCTTACTCGCCTCCATAGCCGGCATTTCACTTATCGTTGGAGGGATTGGCATTATGAATATGATGCTTACGACCGTCACGGAAAGAACAAGAGAAATTGGGCTTAGAAAAGCCGTTGGCGCAAAAAAACATGATATAAATATTCAATTCTTATCAGAAGCCGTTGCCCTAACCTTCACAGGCGGATTTATCGGAATTTTACTTGGATGGGGCATTGCAAAGATAATCAGCTATACCGGCCTCTTGCAAACGTCAATTTCTTTATATTCTGTTTTATTGGCGTTTGGAGTTTCGGCCGGAATCGGAATTGTTTTTGGGTATTATCCGGCGAAGAGAGCGTCGGAGTTGAGCCCGATTGATGCGTTGCGTTATGAATAGCGCTAACTCAAAAGTCAAAGCTCAAATCTCAAAGCCACAGTTCAAAACTCAAAATTAAATTCACAATTAAATATCAAATTACAAATTAACAATTAACAAAAAATATATGACTAAAAAAATGAAAATCGCGGCAGTTGCAGTAGGAGCAGTTGTGCTCGTTGGTGCAGTTTTTTATGGAGGCATGAAATATGGACAAAGTTCTTTTGGCGGTAAAGCTGGAGGATTTGGCAGCGGACTTAATCAAACTTCTATTGAAAGGCAAGTTCGCAGCAGAATGCAAACCGGCGGCGGTTTTGTGAATGGTGAAGTTTTATCAAAAGATGATAAAAGCATTACAATCAAACTCAACAATGGTGGCTCAAGAATCATACTTTTATCAGGCACCACGAATGTAATGAAGGATACTGAAGGTACAATTGGCGATGTTGCAGTCGGCTCAAATGTCATGATAACCGGCGCTGTTAATGCGGATGGAAGCATGAATGCACAATCGATTCAGATTAGGCCGGTTGGCACTCCTGTACCAGGCATGCCTAAATCTTCTTCGGGAAAATAATTGAAAGAATCATTGAAGCTATAAGCGCGAATACAACAACGCCGAGTGATACGATTGATGATATGTGGATGCCGAAAATTCCGACAAGCATTTTTAGGCCGATGAAAATAAGGATAAAAGAAAGGCCTTTTTGAAGATGGTGAAATTTGTGTAAAACGTTTTCAAGTAAAAAGAAAAGTGCTCGAAGTCCCATGACTGCGAATATGTTTGACGTGAAAACTATAAAGAAGTTTTGAGAGATCGCAAATGCGGCCGGAATTGAATCAATTGCAAAAATTATGTCTGTGCTTTCAACCATGATCATGATCATGAATAAAAGAGTGAAATGCAGTTTCCCCTGCTCCATAACAATAAATTGGCCTCCATGCGGATTTGCGGTGAACCTCAAAAACCTTCTTGCGAGGCGATATGTTTTGCCCTGAGAAAAATCCACATGCTCCTCTTTTTTATCGCTAAATAATTTAATTCCGGTATATAAAAGTATTGCGCCAAAAATATATAGAACCCAGTGAAATTGGCTTATGATAAGCGCGCCCGTCGATATAAATATTGTTCGAAATACAACTGCTCCCAAAATTCCCCAAAATAAAACTTTATGATGATATTTATCTTCAAGCTTGAAGAAATTGAATAGCAACATTATGACAAACAGGTTGTCCACTGAAAGCATTTTTTCCGTTAAATATGCACCCATAAATTCCGCGGCCGGCTCGTGTCCCATAAATATCAAAATCAAAACTGCAAAAATAAGCGCAATTGATATCCAAAAAACGCTTTGTGCCAACGCGGATTTAAAGCCTATTTTGTGAGCTTGGCGATTTAGATATCCAAGATCTACAACCAAAAATCCGATTACAACGAAGGCGAAAAATAAATATAGATAAGTTTGTGGTGTCATGATTTTTTGGCTGGGGCGGAGGGGTTCGAACCCCCGAATGGAAGCTTCAAAGGCTCCTGCCTTACCACTTGGCTACGCCCCAAAGGTGAATCTAAAGGAATTTGCAAAAATGATTCTATATCATTCTATACGGATTTGGAAGTTTTTGGAATACGTTTTGACGCAACGAACATCAAACGAAAATTATTTGCGGTTTTTTCGTCTGCGAATCAAGCTTACTGCGCCAACGCTTGCGATCATGAAAATCGGATATAGCATCACTTCCGGACCGGTTTCCGCGGTCTTTTTGACGCGCTTTGCGGCTGAAGGTTTAAATTTTGGAGTGATTAAATTTGCATTTAAAACGTTTGCCATAATTGCGTCGTTTAGTTGAGCGGCGGCTGCATTAGCGTTAACATTCGCGCCAGTGGACGCTTGGTCCCCTGAAACCGTTGCTGAATCGGTTGCACCCGCATTCACGTCAGCGCTTGCACCTGCTGAAAAATCCATGCTGTACGATTCATCCATTGATGCCGCCATGCTCGTGAACTGATCGTATTTTATTTTAAGCCCGATTGGCAAACTACAATTACTAACTCTTAAATTTTCATATTTTGCGTTAACTGTAGCCATATTTTCGTTTGCGGCCATCATGGCCTCAAAATCAGATAATTTTGCCACACATGGAGAAATCTCGATGATCGGCGTCGCTTGCGGCTGATAATCATAATCTGAACCGCCCGGGTTTACCGCGGCGTTAATTCTATTTTTTAATGCATCGTATCTTTCTCGTGAAGCTGCTGTGATATTACAATATTGCATACCTTCTATTTCGCCCAATTTCCCGTCCAATAAATTTATGCTTTCATCGCGAGCAAGCATTGTGTCAAATTCTGTTTTTTTGGCTTCACATAGCTCTGAAGGCGTTGGAGTTTCCACTGCGACTACTGGGGTCTCCACAACTGGAGTTTCAACAACGGGCGTTTCAACCGCAGGAGTTTCCACAACCGGCTCTTCAACGGCTGGTGTTTCTATCACTGGCTCCTCAACCACAGATTCTTCAACCACGACAGGTTCCTCGACAACCGGCTCTTCAACCGCCACTTCTTCAACCGCACTGATTAATTCTTGATATTTTGTTTCCGCATCTTCGGTCAAAATACATTTACGCCCCGTTGAATTTGCCTCATATAAGCCTTCCGCGCCATTTTTATCGTTTGCAGTTATTTTCGCTCCCATATCTTCTCTATATTTTACGCATGCTAACCTTCCTTCAAGCATGCTTTTATCGGCATTACATTTTGATATCGCTGTATCATTGTCTTTGAGCGCTTTTTCACCTTCCACTGAACCTTTATCAATCTCTTTAATAACAGCACCGGAAAGCTCGGCACATTCCTTGAATTCGGCCATAAAAGCCGCGCTTACTACAGGATTTGTTAAAGGAGAACAGCTTGGTTTCGACTGCTTCATTTCTGCAGATTTTGCCGTCACAGTCTTGAAATTTGCTTCGGATTTTATAAGTCCAAAAAGAATCACTTGATCGTAATAACATGCAATCTGCGCTTTGTTTGTACATGATGCGCTGATTGAGCCTTTTGATGTGCTCATCGTATTAATATATGCCTCCCACTGTGACTTTGTTTTTGTTGCCTTAACGGCATCTTCCAAAGTCTTTTTAGCGCTTGCGCTTGCGGCTGTACATGAATTACTTTCCGCTGCCGCTTCCGTTACAGCTGTTGTTGATGTCGCCTGTGTCACAGCCACAAGATCATCGTATTGTTTTTTTAACGTTGCATCCATTACGCATTTCGCTCCCGCCAAATTCGCGTCATATAAAGCCTTTGCTCCAACTTTATCTTTTGCAGTAATTTTTTTGCCAATATCTTCTGTATATTTTTTACATGCTAATTTCTTTTCCAAAGAAGCTTTATCAAGATTACATTTTGTTATTTTGTCGGCATTATCTTGAAGAGCTTTTTCGCCTCTCACAAAGCTTGCTGTAATTTCTTTATTTATACTAACCGCAATATCTGCGCATTCCTTAATTTTAGCATTAAATAAATCTATAATTGCTCTGCGCGGTATTGTTGATGAGCATTTATCAGCAGTTATTTGTGTTCTTTTTTTAACTATTTCCGAAAGTGACCTATCCGCTTTTATATAAAGCAATAAAATCAATTCGTCTGCATCACATGTCATTTCCGCCTTATAGCTATAACAGCTAACAGTATTAGTCATTTTCGTATTTGCATCTCTTGCCGCCTCACTACCGACAATTAAATCTTCATAATCTTCTACCGTCTGAGAAGTTGCACTACCATCCAACAACTGATCTGTTTGCACTTTAAATAAACCGGATGTACAAAATGGTTTTCCACTTGTTGCGCTCCCTTTCAACTCCCCTCCCTGATTTTGCCAATAATAAATTCCAAAACCAATCGATGCGGTGATCAATATTAAAGCGATAGTTTTTGCAGAGAAAAATAGTCTTAGTTTGACTGAAAATGGTACTTCATAATCGTCATTTTGTGAGTAGTTGCTCTGCATTTTTATTTTTGTTTTTGTGCACTATTTTCTGCGCGTGATGACGGTTGCACCATAACTCATCGCGGCAAATACAAGATATAAAACCGCTTCAGGGCCTGTGCCTGCTGAGCGTTTCATGCCTTTTGTATTTACTTTTGGCTGAGGTACAAACACATTTGCTCCAAGATTTTTTGGAGTTGTTTTTACAGATTGAATTTGAGAATCATCGCCTTGATTTGACGCACCAACTGAATCTGCGCCAATATCGCTTCCGCCAACGCTATCAAATCCATTTTCCAAGCCCCATGAAGGCAAGGCGTTTCCACTGACCATGTCTATATTTGAACTTGTGCTTGTATCCGCACTTCCGTCTTCCGTAACTGTTATAAGCGCACTACCGCCTGTGCCTGAACCTGTAGAAACAGATCCTCCGCCAAGTCCTGTAGATGCGTCACTTGAGCCTGATGAACCCGAGCCACCGTTGTATACATAACCGCCATCTCCGCTATTATCTCCACTTTTTAATGCATTATATAAATCCATTGAATCCTGAGAAATCATACATTTCCCTGCAATTTGATTATATAAAACATCTGCGAGAGAAATAATCCCTTGATTAACAGCATTATCAAATTTACCAATTTTTTGAGCACAAATTGCTTCTTGATCATCAACCACCGGCTCTGTAACCGGCTCTGTTGCAGGTTCTTCATCCACAACCTCTGTCACAACTTCTCCGGCTGCCATCAACTGAGCATATGTGTTTTCCATTGCTGCTGTAACTGATTTTGCACATTCAGCTTTAAGGGAAGTATATGCGGCCTCAAGTCTTGTTTTGCTAACTTGTGCGCCCATATCAAGTAATCCTTGAAAGCTTGCGGTTTTTGCAGGACAAATATCTACCGCGACTGTAACTTCCGGTTTGATCAAATTCTGATATGAAGCTTCGAGCACGGCTGGAATTATGCAAGGTTTTGTCGCGGCTCTTGTCAACTTATTATATAAAGCTTCTGCGCCGGCTTTATCTTTAGCATTAACCAATGCTCTTAAATTATTTACACCTTCCGTGCATACATCAACCGGCGTAATCAAAGGATTCTTTATATTATTTATTAAATTATCCAATGCGGCTTGAACGTCCGCAGGAATCGCGCATCCAAGCTTTTCAACTCTTGGCTTAAGGTTTTCAGCTGCCACTAAATCTCCTGCTTTAATTTTTGCCATAAGACCGTCTGTCGCTGTTTTACATTGTGCCGCTGTAGGCGCTGTCATCGCATAGGAATTTTTCACTTCGTCCCATTTTGCCTGAAGATCTCCCGGAATTGTACATTTATTTGTTGTTAATTCTGCAACCATTGGCGTTCCCGCAATTCTCATTGCATTTTTATCTGTTGAGCCAAATAACATTGTTCTAAAACTTGCGAGCAATTGATCACATTTTGAAATCGTTACAATGACAGGCTCTTTATATGCAAGAACCGCATCCCATGAAGCCTGTATGTCTGCCGGTAATGTGCCACATTTTTCTTGAAACCATTTTCTCATCAACGAAACACCATCCGCTTTTGCTTGCGCCATATCTCTCGTTGCCATAGCGCTTCTAAGTTGAGTTTTTAATCCTTCGCAAACTCTTGAAACAACTTTTGACCCATCGTCAACCACGGGCGCAGCTGTTGCGGGCGTAGCTGTCTCGGCTACTCTTGTTGCGCTTTCAATGGCCGCGGCTGTATTATCCAATGCTGTGCCAACTTTTGATTCCGTTGCGCTATCGATTATTCTCGTTGCCGTTACGTCTGAAGTTGTCGGAGCTGTGACATCAATTCCTCTCACTCCTAAGCCTTTAAGATCTTCCGATTGCTGTCCGGCTGAGTAGTAATAATAAGCACCGCCTCCAATAACCAAAATGATCGCGAGTACCGCGACGATTTTCTTCCATGAAGATTTATTTTCTTCCGGAGCGATCTCGGGCATTTGTGGTGGCACTTGCGCCGGAGTTTGCATTAAATTGTTTGCGTCCATATTTTTTTGTTTTTATTTTTTATTTTTATATAAATTAATTTTGTTTTTTAAGTAATCTTGTTGCGCCGAATGCTGCAACTAAGAAGAATGCATATAAAAGCGTTTCCGGACCTGTTTTTGTCATATTTTTATATTTTGGTGCCGCTTTTTTAACGGCTTTTTTAACTACTGAGTTGTTCGCTGTTTGAGTGCTGTCAAATTCACCTTCCGATCCCCATGCCGGAAGAGTTGTTGCGACTGTATCTCCGGTTGCGCCGGGATTTGTTTGCGAATCGTCAAATGCGATTACGCCGTCTGTGCTATTTGTCGAATTGTCGATTGCCGTTGCGTCTGTTGTAACATCGCTTGTGCCACCATCCGTGAATAAATTTGCCGACATATCCGGTGCTGAATAATCAACTGCTACATCCGCTGGAGCTGAAAAAGCGTCCGGCTGAATCGGAGCTTCAACCTGCGGAGCATCGATATCCTCAACAATATCCGTCTGTTGTTCTTCTGTAACCGCATCTTCTGATGCTTGCGTGCCTTCTGTTAAATATGAATCATCCGCAACAGCCACCATAACTTCATCTGCATTTGGGTTGTATTCTTGCTGTTCGTCGGGACTTTGCAGATCTTGAGTTATAACTGCGTCTTCCGAAAAACCATCGCCTGTTGGCTGTAAACCTTCGTCATTGACTGCGACAATCTCTCCTTCCGGAGCCGGAGCTTCAGCCGCAACTTCTGCGGGCGCTTCTGCCGGGGCCGGTGCCGTGACCTCTACCGGAGCTTGCACTCCCTCACCTTCGGCCATCAAATTTCCTTTGAATGATGTGCCTCCTGTTGAACCGGTAAAATAAATAATACTTCCAATAACAAGCGTCAAACCAAGCATCCATATAAGATTTCTTGACGAGAAAAGCATTTTTAATCTGTCCCCAAATGACAGTTTTGTGCTATCTGTAGCCATTTTTTAGTTTTTTATTTTTATTTTTGAGCCCTTAGACCAGCTTTAAGTTTTAACTTGTAGTTTTGACTTTTGAGCTTTGATCTTTGAGTTATCTTTATATTATATCAAACTTTTTGCCTTTTGTTAAGGGGAAATTACGGGGCAAGCACTTTTATCAAATCTTTGTTGGTATCCGTGACTCCGCTTAAATCGCTAACTTCGAGAGAAACATTATATTCTCCCGGATTATCAAAAATATGTGTGACTTCCGGACCTGTTGCATCGTCAAAGTTGCCATCACCATTCAAATCCCACTTAAACTTTGAAACCGTGCCTGTTGAACAGCTTGTGAATACGACTGTGAACGGAGCAGGGCCTTCATGCTTCGTAACGTTAAAGCACGCTTTTAAAGCCACCGGAGTGACTGTAATTAAGACTTGCGCCGTATCTCTGGTATTGTCAGCGCCAATTGCCGTTACTGTCGCCGTGAATGTACCTATTTTTGCATATTTGTAAGTCAATTTTGCAGTATCAAGACGTTTTGGGGTGCCATCTCCAAAATTCCATTCATAAGAAATAATTTGACCGTTTTTATAAGTTGAACCTGAAGCATCAAAACTAACACTCAAAGGCGTTGCTCCGGAAACTTTATCCGCATCGATTTTTGCCTGAATTCCTGCCGGTTTTACGATTATTTGCAGTGTTGCGGTTGATTCATTATTGTCCGCGTCTTTGATTGTTAAAATCGCTTTAAACGTACCTTCTTTTTCATAAGAATGTTTCGCCGTAGGACCAAATTCATTCGCCGAGCTATCTCCAAAATCCCATTTGTATTCCGTAATATTATTATCCTGATCCATGCTTGAGCTTGCGTCAAAATTCACTTCAAAAGGCAATTTGCCTTCGAGTGTTTTTGCTGATTCCGAAGCCTTTGTAGGAGTTGTTTTAATGATTGCAATAGGAGCTTTTGGAGCGCCCGTAACCGTTACTTTTTGTGAAAGTTCACCTGTTAATTTTGTGCTATCTGTAATTTTCAAAGAGATATTATAATCGCCCGTTTGTGCAAATGAATGGCTAATCATTTTTGAAGATGCTTTTGTGCCATCACCAAAATCCCATTCATATTTTTGAACCGTTCCGGCAGGCGAAGTTGATTCACTGCCATCAAATAAATAGACTTTCCCGGCAATGAATTTTCCACTCGATTCGGCCTGAACTTTTATTGATGGTCGTGGTGTTTTTGCTTCTTCGACAGTTATTTTCTTTTCCGCAATTGTCACGCCATTTTCATTATCTGTGACCTTTAATTTGACCGTATATTCACCAACTTCCTTAAAGCTGTGAGATGTAATTTGATTCACCGAATCTGCAAAAAGACGCTCTTCCCCTTTTCCTTCAAAGTCCCATGCATAACTCACGATTTTACCATCATCCTTTGAGCCTGATGCGTCAAAATTGACAAGCAAAGGCGCTTCTCCTTTTTCAAGATCAGCTTTTATATCAACGATTGGTTTAACATTTACAACTGTGATTCCAACTGTTTCATATTGAACAAATTTTGCCATTGATTTTGGATCCTTTGGGCTCGCGACATATTCTTTGCCTGTTAAATCTTTATATCTTACGGCCAAAACCGCTTCAAAAACTCCATTTGCTTTGCCTTTATCTTTATATTCATGGGAAACGATTGCTCCATTATCTTTTGCGCCATCGCCAAATTCCCATTCATAATTGATAACATTAATCTTCGCTTTATCCAATTGAGCTTTTATGCCTGATGCGTCAAATGTGACCGTCACCGGCGCAACAAGATTTTTTGTATCCGCCGGCTCAACCGCAATTAAAGGAACTCTTTTAATTGTTTTTTCGATCGAACTTAATTTGCTATATAAATACAACTCCGAACCTGCCCATAAAAATAAATTCAATATAAGAAGTATTGCCGTAACCGCAGCTGCGGCCGCAACCGACTTGCGATTTGGATCATCTTTTTTTGTTCCCGCAAATCTGAAAATGCTTATCATTGCCGCAATAAATAATGCGAAAGATAGAACTGCAAAGAAAATTCTTTGAGCCGTTGTAATCCAAGTTACAAGAGTATAAGGATCTACGCCAAGGGCTTCCGCGAGCGGACTTCTTGCCGCGCTTGGGCTTCCAAGAAATATAAAAGTTAAAACGAGCGCAAGTATAATAAGAAATACAAAACCACCGCCACATCCGATTAAGACTTTTTTGCTTCCTGGTTTTTTAGGAGGCATTACGGCCACTGTCCCTGTTGTTTGGCTTGGAGCCGACGCAACGGGGATTGATGTTTGAGTCACCGGAGCCGGCGCTGCCGATTGTGAATTTTGAGGAGGAGTTGTATCTGCCATAGTTAAATTTGTGAGGGATTATTTTTTAATGTGTTTTGAACGTTTTCTTTTTATTGCTTTCGCACTTAATATACCAAATCCAAACATTCCGGCAAGTGCAGCGTATAATTCAGCGCTACCCGGCACAACAAAAACATTGTTTGCACCGGCGCTTGTTAAAGTATCAAAAACCACTTCCTTTATAATAGAATCTTGCGTTCCGGTCTTGCTATATGCTGTGATTTTTACAGCAGTCTTCCCCCACGCGGAATCAAAACTTGATTGATAATAATTTGCTTTATTTGTTGTTTGGAAGTTCGAATCATCGTCCTTCAATCCATTATTATCTGAATCAAAATAAATATTTTTATCAACTACGATTTTTGCGATGTCCCCTGTTGAAGTTGAAAAATCAAATTTCACAACGCCTGTTGCGCCTGAAAGATGAATTTTGTTATCAGGCTCTGTTGCCGGAGTTGTAACAATCTTCAAAACAAATGAAGAATTTGTTACCGAGTTGCCGCTTGTGACTATATTCCCAAAACTAATTCCAGGATTACCGCCTCCCAATCCAAATCCTGTGCCGGTGTTTGAGCCCGTGCCTGTTCCAGTGCCTGTCGTTCCAGTCGTTCCTCCGGTCACTGCTCCACCATTATTATAATTTACAGCCACGCCTTTAATTTCAACCGGATTTGTAACTTTTGTTTCGCTTCCAAAACTATCTACGACTGTTAACTTCACATAATAGATGCTGTATGCAGAATATGAATGTTTTGGATTCGTTTCTGATGAATCCGTGTCATTATCTTTCTTACCATCTCCATCAGAATCCGCAGTTTGATATGAAGAAATTGTGTCAAAATCCCAAATATATTTTGCGATTGTTGCGCCATTTTCCGTGTCTGCCGCAGAATTATTTTTGAATGTTACGTTTTTCGCGCCGGTTTCTTGAACATATGTAAAGGCAGCTTTTGGAGCTTTTGCCTTTGATGTCACATAAACCGTAATCGGATCTGAAACCGTTTCTCCAAAATTGTTATCAATAACTTTTAATCTAACGCTCACTCCTTCCGGAATTGGCTTGTCATATTTAATTGTTGTAGATGCTTTTGTGGATTGCTCTTTGCCTGCAAAACCGGTTCCATCCGTATCCCATATATAGGTAGTGATTTTTCCATCCGGATCAGTCGAAGAGCTTGAAAATGTTATTGATTCGCCCATTTTCACATTTGTTTTATCCGCTGAGAACTTTGCAATCGGTGATTTGTTTGGACCGTTTGCAATATCAAGAGTTGGGAGAGAGTCTGTTCCAAGTAAATCTTCAAGCAAAACTTCCTGATTATTATCATCCGTTAAAGAACCTGCAAATTTGTATTTATATGTATCGCCTTCATTTCCACGCGTTCCAACTGTAATCATCGTTGAAGCGCTTGCTGTAATCTGTTCACCGAGCTTATCTTCCGGATTATTGATATCAAAATACCACCATTTGTAACTTACGACTCTTCCATCTGCGTCTGAAGGTTCAATCATGCTGACATTAACTCTAAGTGGAGTTTTTAATGCCGCTCCTTCCGGAACAGCGATTATTGATTTTGCCTCCGGCTTCATGCTTATAACCGAGACCTTTAAAGTATCTGTTGCGGAAGCTGTTGCATCTGAAGAGCTTGTTATTTTCAAAGTTATTTCATTTGGTTTTTTTGTAAGCTCTTTATATGTATAAGTCGCGATGTCTTTCGTGCTCTTTTTCCCGTCACCAAAATCCCATTGATATTTAAGTCCACTCTTTGAACCGTTTGTATTTATAGAGCCCGTTGCGTCAAATGTAAGAACATCTTTTTTGCTAACTTCAATTGAATTATTTATATCAACTTCTTCGCCATTAACCAAAAGCCTTATAGCGGCGATCGGTTTTTTTGAACCGCCAATTATGATTCTTCTTGTGAGTGAATTTTTATTCCCTTCATCGTCGGAAACAACCACTCTCACTTGGAATACTCCTGATTTTTTATAAACATGAGAAGCATCAATTTTACCACTTGCGGGCATACCACTTTCAGTTTCGCCATCTCCAAAATCAAAATCATAATTTGTCGCGTGCTCACTTAATGCCTCAAATTTTGCCTGCGCCTCGCCTTTATCGTCCAAGCTTGCGGATTCCGTATTAACTTTATCCGTCCATGCGATATCAAGAAGGCTTGTTACGGGAACTTCTTTTTCTTCAGTTGTTGTTTTTTCAGGTTCATTTTTATCCGCAACCTTTAAAGCAACTTTATAAGTATTGATATTCTCGAATTTAACCGTCATTTTTGGCGATTTTTCATCACCTGTGATTATTTTGTAATCCTTGGCATCACCATCGATTTTCCAAAGGTAAGTAATATCTTTATTTACACCGTCCGGATCGTAGGTGCGAGTTGCATCAAAATTTATGATTGCAGGTTGAACAACTTTTCCGTTTATATAAGAAAATTTTGCGATTGGCGGAAATGATTCAATTTTCACTTCTTGCTTTGACGTTGCTTGAGCGCCCGTTGTGTCTGACACTCTCAAATTAACAAAATACAAACCCGGCTTCACAAATTTTTTTGTAATCAAAGGATCCACTATTGAAACTGCTTCCGAATCACTTGGAGTAATTGTCCATTCGTATTTTGAAATTTGACCATTATCGCTTGATGAATTTTTACCGTCGAATGTAAAACTCTCTCCCGTTTTACCTACAGGTTCCGGCATAATATCAATCAATGATGCTATGCTTGAGACAACGACAACAAAGACTTTTCTATCTCTTATTCCTTTTTTATCCGTAACTTCAAACTTCACAGTATAACTACCTATATTGTTATAATAATGATTTTCCACTCTTGAATTAGCGGTGAACTCGCCTTCAACGATATCTGATCCGTCTCCAAAATCCCACCTGACACTTTGAATCGTATCCGCGGTTCCGGACTCTCCCGATGCATTTGAAGAAGTTGTACCGGTTGAATCGAAAGTAATTCCATTTTTTGCTTGTGTAAGCGTGACTTGCATGCCCGGCTTATTAACAAGCAAAAATCCATCCTCGTTGTATTCCATAATCGTAACGTCCTTTTCCACTCCTGCAATTTTTGGAAATGCATGAAGTTTTATTTTTGCCTTTGGAGGCAAAACCTTAACTGTTATATAAGCTTTTCCCGATGCAATCGTTTCGGGCTTTGAGCTTTTTATTTTCGCCGCGATTCTGTATGTGCCCGGATCTGAATATATACATGTTGTACTTTGTTTTTTCGCCTCTTGGCAATTTGCCCAAACCTCACCCGTATTAAACGCGCCATTCCCATTCAAATCCCACTCAACATTATCATTTTTGATCGACTGCCCTGATGGATCTTTTGATCCTTGAGTGTTGAAATTAACAATCAACGGAGCGTTGCCTTCAGCCTGATCAGCTGATAAATGGACTTCCACAAATTGTATGGAAGAGAGGGTTTTTTGAAGAGCGACTATCGATTTCACAATCCCGATTATTTTTTCTTTAATGATCCCCGGGTCTGCCTTATTGTCCGCATTTTTCAAATCATCTAAAGTGGTATTGAGATCTTTAAACGCGTTTTCTATGTCTGAAACTCCGGCAACTCCTTGCGTCGAGACCTCAAGATCTCCAAGCGCTTCTTTAATTTTATCAATCGTACTATTGAAGGTTTCTTCGTTATCGTTTTTCATTGCGACAAAACTGATATTCATAAATTTTGCGTCTTTACCCGTTATTTCCGGTGGAGCACCATCCGCGGTATTTACCAAATATGACGTTAAAGTCTCCCAATCTTTATAGAGAGCCTCTAAAAATACATCCAACTCCTCGCATCCTTCTATACATTCCGCATTTCTTGAAATTCCTGACGACTTAGCCCTCTTGTCCCCAATCCATGAAGCCGTATATATATTAAATTGCGCAGCTCTATCTTGAATGGATGAATATTTTGACGTGCGCATCGCTATTTCCGCAAGCCTGTTCTTTGCGCTTTGAATGCCAATTTCCATCGCAGAAAGCGCGCTTTGCATATCTGAAATTGACGCAACTTTTGCATTTCCGATATTTCCAAGCTTGCCTTTCGCATTTATAACGTCTTCTACCGCATCTGCAATGGTGCTTTTTATTTCCGAAACGGGCGTAAAATCAAAATTCGTGTTCCAAACTTGCGAAATTCCCTGGTCAAGAGCAAGAAAGTCGGTTTGGTTTTGACTATATGCCGTATAGGCTTTAACCAATGCGGTTGGAATATTTTTTAATTCATCTATCGAAAAAACGACCATTTGCTGTGTTTCCGTCTGCATTGTAGCGCCTCCTAAAGCCTGATCTGTGCCGCCCGGAGCCTTTAAAAGTGTGTTAACTATTGCATAAGAGCCCATAACAATTATGAGACCTAGAGCCGCATACATAATGCTTTTTTTACCCTTTTCAACGCCGTCATTTTCACCTGCGGATGTAACATACCTGATGCCACCATAAATAATTATTACTACGGCTATTAATCCTAAAAATCCGAGTGCAAAATTAACGACTTTAATAATGAATTCTCTTGCCGAAGTCACTTGCGTGAGAGACTCGTCATAACCCTCTTTTGATGGAGCCTGAAGTCCGCCTTCAAAGTTTGTGAATGAGCCACTATTCGCATCGTCACATGAGACTCCCGGTATGCTACACAGTGTGTCTTTTACGCCGGCATTTGCCAAATTGCCGGTGCTAAAAAAGCACGTGGCTGCGATTACAAGTCCGAGACTCAGAGTTATGATTTTTTTCATTTTTGTTTATGTTAATTGCTTATACTAAATACAGTGTTAACTATAGCATACGATCCCGCCGCCAAGACAAGCCCAACGATCGCCGCTACAAGAGCTTTTTTGGCTTTTCCGGCACTATCCGGATCAGCCCCTCCAACAACATACATATATCCGGCGTAAAGGAGCATAACAAACGCCGCTGTCGCAATAAATGCTGATGCAAAATTTGTCATGCCTTTAAGTAGAGTTGTCGCTTTATCAATTGCCGGAAGTCTTGTTCCGGTTTCCGGAAAAAGAATATCCTTAACAACAAATTCGGAAACTCCAACAAGCACCAAACCCGCGAGCGACCATGCAATTCTTTGAATTGCTTTTTTCTTACCATCTTCATTGCCAAAACTCATCGCAATTCTTACGCCGTTTATAATAATCATTAAAATTGCAATCGCTCCAACGAAATATTCAGCAAAATTATAAAGTCCGCGAATCTGATCCGCCCCTTCTTGTGCGAAAAATTCCGCACTTCCTTGGTTTCTAAACGCCTCGCCGTATTCTCCAAAAAACACTTTCCTGACAAGCGTGTCCGCAAGAATAATTACAACTATTGCAAGTATTGCATATCCTATCGTTTTCTTTGAAGCCTCGGCTTCTTTTTCCGAATCTTTTCCTGCAATTATAAGCCTTGCACCGGCATAAATAATCATAATAACCGCAATTCCGCCAACGAAATATTTTATGTAATCCGCAAGATAAAGAATCGTGCTTGTGATCTCGCTTGCGCCATCTTCGACTGAGGACTCGGCATGTAAAGTATCATTTTGCGTTTGTGCTCCCGTTTTACCTAAAACCTGTCCAACCGCGCCCAATCCGTCATATGGATTTTGCGCATGCGCAATAGAGATCCCGAATAGCGGGATTAAAAGCATAAACATTAACGCCGATGTTGCCAATAGTTTTTTCATCCTGTGAATTTACGTGCTATTACTGTTGATACGATCGCAAATGCGCCGTATACGATTACTATTCCAATTGCCGCGGCAGTTATAACTCTTGTGGCTTGTTTAGTTTTTTCTTCCACTCCACCGGAAACCACATACATAATTGCGCCTGCAATAAGCGCCAAAACGCAAAGTGGACCCAAAATCGCGACTACGAAATTCGTTATTCCAACAATTTCTTTTAAACCGGCCACCGCATCAATTGCAGGCTGAACGCCCGTTGTTCCTGTGTATTTTGTTATATCAAGTTTATAGAAAATTTTGTCGATTATTGTGTTTGACATCACGATCAAAATCAAGCCTCCGGCGCCATACATAAGCTTTTTCTTATCTTCTTCAACTTTGGCCGGGTCTTCCATTGTGATCAAATGAAGCCCACTTGCAATCATCTGGAATATTGCAACACCGCCGATCAAATATTTGAAAAATGTGATTACAATCTGTGTTTCACGATTAAACCATGTTACGCTTTTTATCATTTGCGTTGGATCCTTGAGCATGCCGCCTTGGCTGAAATCAAACACTTTCCAAAGATCGCCGGAAAGGCTAATAAGTACAAGTCCGCCGATTGAATACATGATTTGTTTTGTTTGTTTTTTCACAACCTCTTCATCGCCGCCGGCTGTCAAAATGCGCACCGCCGAGATAATAATAAGCAAAACCGCAAGTGCGGTGATGATGTTTTTGACGACGTAAAGGATGCCACCTTGAGCGTTGTCGCCGATGCCAAGAGAAGATTTAACCTTATCAAGCGTTGTTGTGCCCTTTGGAGTTATTAATTCTGTGCTGTATTTAGTGTCGTCCAAAGGAAGCCCACCGGCATATGCGAAGCTCGGCAGAAGGCCAAAAATAACGACTGCACAAGCAGTTGCAATAAAAAACTTAGCTATTAGTTTTTGTCTTTCCTTCATTTTTTGTATTTATATTTATATATTTTAGCAGAAAATGCGTTAAAAATCAAATGAATCCGAGGGCGCGACCTATCTTGAAACCTAATTTGTCACCCAAGCTTAGCGCCCGACTTATGGTCAGGCGCAATTTTCTGCACTTTTCCCCGTATAACACTGCGTAACCCACTTGTCCACTTTTTGCCATTTTTCGGTTGTTTTATCCGCAGTTGTTTTTATTCGCCAGTTTTCAGGCGATTGGTTTTCGTTTTCAATCAGGCCTGCGTGAGCCATTCTTTCATGCGCTTTGCAAAGAGGGATGAGCGAGTCCGGATCGTGTTCGTGCGTAAGTGCGAATCTTTCCGTGTGGTGCAAAATTTCGTACGGCTTCATGCAGTCCGGGAATGCGCATGTGTTGTTGGTTTTTGCGAGAACATAATTTTTGATTTTTGCCGGAATGTATTCTTTTGCATTTTCTTGCAATTGCGGCTTATTTTCCTCTAGCTTTTGTTCATATAGATTTATGAATTTTTCCATGAGGTCGTCCCAACTGCCTTGACCTTTGAGTTTTTGAAGTTTTTCAGCGATTTCTGGCTTAATTTGCAGATTTAAATCAGAAAATAAATCACTGTTTTTGTGACAAATTCCTGAGCCGGCGCAAGGGGCGCTCCGCTCAGATTTTTTATATTCTTTTGCGTATGCTGCCAATGTATTTCTGCTCATTTCCATAGCCTTTTCAGCCCAAAATTTTGCCGTTTCTTGAGTTGCAATATTTGCAATCGGACGAATTATTTCAATCCCTTTTTCTTCAATCACGCGCCTTAATTCGGGCTTGTCTTCGACTTTTTTCATTGCCCAAAGAGCCGCTTCAACCGACGCGTGGCTCATTCCTGCGAGTTTTGCCGCATATTCATAGATGCTGAAGAAGCCCTTTTTCTCCCAAATTCTATATTTTGCTATTTCGGGCAAAAGAAGTGTGCATTTTCTTTTCCATTTTAATGAATTTTTGCCGTAAAAAGTGAAACGTGCGTGGAGATTTTTTTCGAGGATTTGATTGGGATTCTGAACGAGATTTTGTGCGCTATTTTGCGTTGAATTGGTCATATTTTTCGAGTTATGTTATTGCTGATATTCTAGCTCAAACAAGCCAAAGATTCCAGATCAAATACGAAAATTCTGTTGCGAAAAATGAAGGTGAGGATGTACTCACCTTTTAACAGCCTAAAAGCGTGTAATGTTCATATTAAAAACAAAGGCGAACACACCCGGCACTGTATACTAAATCTGTGGGTAAAAAGATCGTTAAAAATAGTCTTTTCGATTTTTCCTTGACAATTTTCTTCTTTTAGTTATAATAGCTCCCATTAAATGAATTTTAAATTAAATTTATATGAATTCTATCCTCAATATTGACCCGAGCTTAGCTTTAGGCGGAAGTGACTTGCAAACCGACCTTACAGCAACAGTATCCGCCCGCAATAATCCACCAAAAATTGGACCTCTTTGTAAATTCATTTCTAAGTCCGTTATTGTCGCTGGACTATTTTTAGCCGGCTGTGGCGCAGCTTCTGCCGCTAGCGATGATTCGACCGATGACGTCAGAACCGACGAAATCACAGATGTTGCAAGCGGCGAATCTGATAGCGACAATACTTTTATAGCATGTAAAAGCGATGAAGGTTGTGTTGCTCAGCTTGGTCATATGGGGCTTGATCCGGATTGCGTAAGAGCCAAATGTACTCCTGATGATCCTACTCAAGATAGATATAGTGGCGATAAACCCGGTCATTGTGAATTTGATATGGAGCCCGAAGATTTGCCTTGTGACGATAGAGATTTGTGCACAGAACATGACATTTGCGACGGATCCGGCGTTTGTAAAGGCACTCCAAAGGAATGTGAATGGGACGAAAACGCATGCCATGATAAAAACTGTGATCCTGCAACGGGCGAATGTAACACTGTTACTGTTGGCGCATCTTGTGACGATGAAACACAGTGTACAACCGGTGGAAAATGCGATTCTCAAGGCGAATGTCAAAATGGAATATTTGTTGAAGATACTGCCGCATTTTGCGACGATCACGACACATGTACAACTGATTATTGCAAAGTCGGAACGGGTTGCGCACATATTGACGTTGAAGATGGAATTAAATGCGGAACGCAAGATGCGTGCCACACTGCTCCACCAACTTGCGTTGCCGGAGAATGCGTAGAAGCAGAAGAAATTATGTGCCCTGATGACGGAAAATTTTGTAACGGAACACCTGAATGTGATCCGGTTGAAGGATGTAAAGATGGCGATGTCCCGCCTGAACATGCGGCTTGTACTGATAACTATGCTGGTGATTTATGCGCCCTTGAAAGTTGGTGCGTAGAAGAACAATGCGTCACAAAAACTTCAATGAAATGCGATGACGACAACCCATGCACCCAAGACACATGCAGACAAGGCGCAAATCCCGGATGCGATCATCTTGATATGCCAAACGGTATAATTTGCGCATCAGCGGATGCATGCCATATCGACGTTGCAAGATGTCTCGATGGCGAATGTGTTGGAACCGGCCTTATCGATTGTCCTGATGACGGAGAATTTTGTAATGGTGAAGAAGCTTGTGATCCCGTAGATGGATGCACACATATAAATGTCCCTATTGACGGATCTGTCTGCACTGATAATGCTGATCAATGTGCATTAGAGAGCGCTTGCGACGACGGCGCATGCGTCACAACTAAATCTTTAATCTGCGAAGCGACATTAAATACGTGCGAAACTTCATCTCAGGTCCACTGCGATACTTCAACCGGAGAATGTGTTAAAGACGAACCGGATCAGGGCGTATACCTCCCGCAAGGACACGAGTGTGACGATCATAATTCTTGCACCACCGGCGATCACTGCGTTGCTCATGTCGACGACTACGACCCTCCAAACTGGCCAACGTATTGTGAACCTACATCGGCTATTCACGGCACTCCCGAATGCCCATAATTACAAGTCTGCGAATTTAACATTTTCCCTTGCCTTTTCTCTTAATAAGCGTTATATTCATCTTGGCCTGAGAGGGCTTTTTTAAAATATCAAACATATGAATATCAAAAATAACGCACTGGTCAACTATTTCAAAGACAGCTGGGTAGAGCTCCGAAAAGTCACGTGGCCTACTAAAAACAAAGCCATCAAGCTCGCAATGATTGTTCTTGGATTTTGCTTTGGCGCAGCCTTGCTTTTCAGTATTTTGGACTTTTTGTTCAACACGGGTTATCAATATTTATTGAAAATATCACTATAAAACTATGTCAAAACAAGCATTACATACAGGTCGTCATTGGTATGTCATTCATACCTATTCCGGTTATGAAGATGCGGTTAAAGATGCTCTTATGCAACGCATCGAATCTTTTGGAATGCAGGAAATGATTTTCGATGTTATGGTCCCAAAAGAAGTTCAGATCGTCATCAAAAAAGGTGAACCTGTAACGGAAAAGAAGCGTATTTTCCCGGGTTACGTTTTCGTTGATATGCTTGTTACAGATGATTCTTGGTATGTTGTTAGAAATACGCCAAATGTAACTGGTTTCGTCGGCGCTGGCACAACGCCAATTCCGGTTTCTGAAGACGAATGGAAAACAATTAAGAGAAAAATGGGCGAAATTGAGCCAAAATTCAAAATCGATTATGCGGTTGGCGATCACGTGGTTATTTTGGATGGACCTTTCGTCAACTACGATGGAAATATCATCAGCATTGATGAAGAAAAAGGAAAAGTTAAAATTCTTATCAGCATCTTCGGTCGTGAAACTCCGATTGAGCTTGATTTTACACAGATAAAGAAGAAATAAAATGCAGAAATCTACAATTTTTATAATCATGCTCGCAGTTCTTACAGTCGGCGTTCTCGGAAAAGTTTTTGCATATGATTATTTGACACAAGGTTGGGCAAATATTTTTGCGGCGGAACAACAAACTCAAACGCAAGATTATAAGCCTTATATAAAATCTCAACAATTGGCTCAAACAAGCCAGGATACAGTTGCGCAAGATCAGAGTCAGACGGCGCAAGGAACGACGCAAGCTGAAACCCCTGCGCAAGATGCAAAACTAACCGAAATTCAAAAACTTCTTGAAGACATCAAATTAAATACGGAAAAATTAACTCCTGAACAATTAACAAGCGTTGGATTTAAAAGCGCAAAAATTACTCCCGTAACTTTTGAAGGACGTGTTTTTCAGATTGTGGACGTGAGCGATATTTTGAATGCGCATAGCGGAGAATTCAATATTACAGATGGCAAAAATATATTCGCGGTTGTTGCGGAAATGCAATTTCAAACTCAACTTGAAGCGCAAGATGTTTTCAATCTTGTGAAGACAAGAATTAAAGGAATGCCGGGCGTTTCCATTAATGAAAGCAATACTTTTGGAGACGGCTCTTATTTCATGAACGACTCAAAACGTATCGGAAGTGCATTTTTGGTTGTCAGGATCAAAAATACCGTGTATTTTTATACCTACCCAAAGACAAATAATACATTTATTAAAAATTTGATAATACTTTTAAACCAATAAAACTATGGCTCCAAAGCAAATAAAGACAGTTGTGAAGTTACAAATCGCAGCAGGAAAAGCAAATCCAGCACCACCGGTTGGTCCTGCGCTTGGTCAGCATGGCTTGAACATTCAAGACTTCTGTAACCAATTCAACGCAAAGACAAAAACAATGGGCGACACAGTCGTCCCTGTTGAAATCTCGGTTTTCACAGATAGAACTTTCACGTTCATCATGAAAACGCCACCTGCCGCTGTTTTGATTAAGAAAGCGCTTGGTATCGAAAAAGGCTCAGGCACACCAAATAAAATTAAGGTTGGTACGATCACGCGCGCTCAATTGCAAGCAATTGCAGAGCAGAAAATGGTTGATTTGAATGCGAATGACGTTGAGGCCGGAATCAAAATTATTGCAGGAACCGCAAAAAGTTTAGGCATTAAAGTTGAAGGCTAATTTGTAAATTGATTATTGAATATTGTAAATTAACTAATCGTGGGAGGTCGCTTAGTCAGCGTGCCGCTATCACCACCAAAAAACTCTATGAAAACACACGGAAAAAAGTACAAGGCTGCGAAAGCCCTTGTAACACAAAAAATCTACACGCTCGATGAAGCTGTAGCTCTTCTTAAGAAAACTTCGATTACGAAGTTTGACGGAAGCTGTGAAGTACACGTTAACCTTGGAATCGATCCAAAAAAATCAGACCAAATGGTCAGATCAACTGTCGCTCTTCCACATGGAACAGGTAAAGAAGTTCGCGTTATCGCGTTCGTCGGCGAAGACAAGGTGAAAGAATGCAAAGCCGCAGGTGCAGTCAAAGCCGGTGGCGAAGATCTTGCAGAAGAAATCGCAAAAGGATGGCTTGAATTTGATGTTGCGATCGCAACTCCGGATATGATGAAAGCGCTTGGTAAAATCTCAAAGATTCTCGGTCCTAAGGGCTTGATGCCAAATCCAAAAGCAGGAACTGTTACAACTGATGTTATCAACGCAATTGGCCAGATCAAGAAAGGTAAAGTTGAATTTAAAAGTGATAAATTCGGCGTTGTTCACAATATGTTTGGCAAAGTTTCATTCGGCGAAAAAGAATTGAAAGAAAATCTTTTGACTCTTTTGAAAGCTTTGAATGATTCAAAACCTGCAAGCGTGAAAGGTGTTTTTATCGAAGGAGTCAGCCTTGCGACCACAATGGGTCCCGGCATTACCGTTGATAGCTCAAAAACATTGCTTGAACAGCTTAAGTAGCACGTCGCGAATATAATAAAACTCGCCATGAAGGTGCGCATTAAACGTTTAGATAACGATTTGCCTCTGCCGATTTATGAAACAGATGGAAGCGTTGGATTTGATATTTCGGCACGAACTGATTGCGTTGTTGAAGCGCGAAGTTTGGCTTTTATACCTAGCAATTTGATTGTCGAAACTCCGAAGAATTACATGCTTGTTGTTGCTGCGCGTAGCAGTGCGCCAAAGAAAAAAGGCCTGATGACTCCTCATGGAATCGGAATTATTGACCACGATTATTGCGGCCCTGAAGATGAAATAAAAATTCAGGTTTATAACTTCACAGATAAAGCGGTTGAAATTAAGCGCGGCGAAAAAATCGCACAAGGAATTTTTGTGAAGATTGGAAAAGCGAAGTGGAAGGAAGTGGCGGAGGTTAAAGGAAAGACGAGGGGCGGATTTGGGAGCACTGGCGGGTACAAATAAAATTAATTTTCTAATACAAAAGACACCATACTTCCTGTAGAGCCCGTTAAACGATCTACGCATTCACTAACGCGTGTTACAACAGCTTTAAGCCCTGTATCTTCGTTTTTCGGAAAATATGAGATAAAAACAGGAAGCCTATCTCCTACTTCTGGCCTCCTTCTTAACGCAACGCTCAATTCAAGCCCTTTCTTGAACTCATCAACTTCGCCTCCTGGAACTAACTGTATAGTATCAAGCATAAATTTATTATTAAATACAATCGAACTATAACAAATAGTTGTCATATTGTCAAGCCTCGTTAGATCACCCCCAAATAGCACCCTTCACAATAAATCGGCTCCGACCTTTCCGGTGCGTATGAGCTTTTAACGGAGACGCCACACTTTTCTCCCCGGGGAGAATTTGGCGCCACTAATAAATTTCGTGCTATAATCTCTTCGTGAAAAAAGGCAAATTAATCACTTTTTACGGAATCAATAATATTGGCAAGACGACGCAATGCTTGAGGCTTGTTAAACGGCTTAAAGATGCGGGTTTTGACGCTGTTTATACGAAATATCCAAAGTATGATTTGGCGCCGAGCGGACCTTTTTTAAACAAAGTTTTACGAGGAAGTGCGAAAAATAAGCAAAAAATTTCCGAAGAAGAACTACAAATGTGGTTTGCAATAAATCGCTACCAATATCAGCCGGAAATTGAAAAAATGCTCGCAGAAGGAAAAATTGTTGTCGCGGAAGATTATACGGGAACTGGCCTCGCTTGGGGCTGGCTTAAGGGCGCAAAACTTGAATGGTTGGAAGAAGTTAATAAATTTTTGATCAAAGAAGACCTAGCGGTCCTGCTCGAAGGCAAGCGCTTTCTCCACGCAAAGGAAATGTCACATATCCACGAATCCGATGATGCTCTTGTTGAAAAATGCAAGAAAATTCATGCGACGCTTGGAAGGAAATATTCTTGGAAAGTTTTGAACGTTGAGCCGTCGAAAGAAAAGACTGAAGAAATCATCTGGAAAATGATAGAAAAGTTCTTGAAATAATTTTTGAGATAATCCCCGCCGTGTGCTAATATTGAATTGCACTTAACATCTTCATTCCAATGCAATTAATTGATGGAAAAAAAGTTTCACTAGAGCTTACCTCGCAAGTGAAGCGCGATATAGAAGTCTTAAAAAAAGAAACGGGTGCAAATCCAAAGCTTGTTGTTGTGCAGGTTGGCGAAGATCCGGCAAGCAATGTTTATATAAATCAAAAAAGGAAGGCTGCGGAAGCATCCGGAATGCTCTTTGAACATATGAAGTTTGGCGCAGACATAAGCCAAGAAGAACTGATCAAAAAAGTTGTTCAACTTAACGAAGATAAAGCGGTCACGGGATTCATTGTGCAAACTCCCCTGCCAAAACATATCAATGAACCGCAGGTTTTTAAACACATAAATCCTTATAAAGACGTTGATGGTTGCACTGCTTATAACACGGGAAAAATGTTTTTGAGTCTTGAATTTGAAGATCTTGCGCCTTGCACACCGCTTGGATGTATCCGACTTTTGGAACACTACAAAATAGACGTAAAAGGCAAAAATGTCGTGGTGATCGGATCCAGCAACACTGTTGGAAAACCGCTCGCAATTATGCTTTCAAACAGAAAAGCGACCGTTACAATTTGCAACAGCAAAACAGTTGATTTGGCGGCGCATACAAGAAATGCGGACATCGTTTGCGTGGCTGTAGGTAAAGCAAAAATGGTTACAGCGGATATGGTGAAAGATGGCGTAATTATCATCGATATTGGCATAAATCGCACAGAAGAAGGAAAGCTTGTTGGAGATGTGGATTTTGATGAAGTCGCAAAGAAAGCGAGTTTTATCACTCCTGTTCCGGGCGGAGTCGGACCAATGACTGTCGCATGTTTAATGGAAAATACTTATAAAGCCGCAAAACGGCAAACAAATAACCTTAACAACAAATAAATATGTGTGGAGTTGTTGGAATTTTTGGGAACGATTATGTCGCACAAGACATGTATGATGCGTTGATTTGCCTGCAACATCGCGGACAAGATGCAACGGGAATAATCACGTATGATGGAGAAATTTTTCACACGCAAAAAGATCTTGGACTTGTGCGTGATGTTTTCCATACAAGACATATGCAAAAATTGCTTGGATATGTCGCAATCGGACACACGAGATATTCAACGATTGGCGGAGGAGCGGTTGAAGACGCTCAACCATTTTTGAGCCAATCTTTTGGCGTTATGCTTGCTCACAATGGCAATGTTTTTAATTCCTATGACTTGAAAAAAGAATTGCTTGAACATGATCATAGATTGGTAAATTCAAACTGTGATGCTGAAATAATTTTGCAGCTTTTCACAAAGGAACTTGCAAGACAAAACGATAAAAGTAAAAAATCCGATCTTTCCGTAAAGCAAATTTCAGACGCCGTAAAAAGTGTTTATGCGAGAGCGCGCGGTGCGTATAGCGTTGTTTCTTACATCGCCAATAAAGGAATGGTGGCTTTCAGAGATCCTTATGGAATACGACCTTTGCTCTTTGGAAAGCGAAAAAACGGACTTGCTTATGATTATATTTTCGCATCCGAATCGATTGTTCTTGATGTTCTTGGATTTGAATTTGTAAGTGACGTCGGACCCGGTGAAATGGTTTTTATAGATGAAAAAACGCGCGCCGTGCATCACGTAAAAGTTATGCCAAAGACCCTTACGCCATGCGTATTTGAATATATTTATTTTGCTCGACCGGATTCGGTTTTGAATGGAATTTCGGTTTATAAAGCGCAAATGAGAATGGGCGAAAAGCTCGCGGATAAAGTGAAAAAACTAAAACTCGATATTGATGTTGTTATGCCTGTGCCGGATTCCTCAAGAGCCGCTGCTGTTGCTATGGCTGACAGACTTGGAATCAAATACCGCGAAGGTCTTGTTAAAAACAGGTACATTGGAAGAACGTTCATTATGCCCGGCCAGAAAATTAGAAAAAAATCCATTCAATACAAATTGAATCCGATGAAACTGGAAATTACGGGCAAAAAAATTCTGCTTGTGGATGACAGTATTGTCCGCGGAAATACGTCAAAACAGATTGTGCAGATGATAAGAAATGCAGGTGCAAAAAAGATTTATTTAGCTATATTCTCACCTCCGATTATAAATCCTTGTTTATATGGAATTGATATTCCAACAAGGGAAGAATTAATTGCTTCCAGCTTTTCCGTTGAACAAGTAAGAAAATTTACCGGAGCCGATGCTCTCATTTACGCTGATCTTAAAGATGTTTTTGAAGCTTGTATATCGGGGAATCCAAACGTCAAAGATATGTGCATGGCGTGTTTTGACGGAAAATATAAAACTGGAGATATTGACGAAAAGGTTTTGAAAAAGAATGCCGCATCAAGATTAAACGACAAATCGTGCGGACAAATTGAAGAAGAATTTGAAACCGGCCCGGAAAAAAGAAAAAAAGGTCAATTAAATTTAGTTTAAATATGAAAAAAGTTTTATTAATCGGCAACGGCGCACGAGAACATGCGATTGCCGAAGCTTTGAAAAAAAGTAAATATGGTGTGAGCTTGTTCACTTATGCGAAAGCGAAAAATCCGGGAATATTTGATTTGAGCGATGGCGGGTATGAAATTGGAGACGTTCTTGATATAGCGCATATTTTGGCATTTGCGGGAAACATTAAGCCTGATTTTGCGATAATCGGACCGGAGGACCCAATTGCGGCCGGCGTTGCGGATGAGCTCGGTAAAATCGGCGTACCTTGCGTGGCGCCTAATAAATATGCGGCGCAAATTGAAGCAAGTAAGTCTTTTACGCGTGATTTGATGCAAGAATATGAAATTACAGGTAATCCGGAATATAAGGTTTTTACGTCGCCTGAAGGCATAAAAGAGATGCTTGAAAAACTTGGTGGAAACTTTGTAATTAAGGCTGACGGCTTGATGGCGGGCAAAGGCGTGAAAGTGTCGGGCGACCACCTAAAAAGCGTCGAAGAAGGCGTTGTTTATGCCACAGAGTGCCTGCAAAAGGCGGGACGCGTTGTTGTTGAAGAAAAGCTGATTGGACAGGAATTTAGCCTTATGAGCTTCACGGATGGAAAAACTCTCGCGAATATGCCGGCTGTGCAGGATCATAAACGCGCTTTTGATGGCGATTTGGGACCAAATACCGGCGGAATGGGAACATATTCCGACGCAAATCACTCACTCCCGTTTTTGACAGAAAATGACATACAGCAGGCCTCGGAAGTGAATAAAAAAATTATTCAAGCTGTGTATAAAAAAAGTAGTCAACATTTCAAAGGAATTATTTATGGCGGGTACATGGCGACAAAAACCGGCGTGCGATTGATTGAGTTTAATGTGCGATTTGGCGATCCGGAAACCATGAATGTTTTGCCGATTTTAAAGACTGATTTTGTTGATGTTTGCGAAGCAATAATCAATGGCACTTTAGACCAACTGAAAATTGAATTTGAAAATAAGGCGACGGTCTGCAAATACGTTGTGCCAAATGGCTATCCCGATTCCCCTATCAAAGGCGAAAAAATCGAGATTGGAAGTGTGCCGGAAAGCGTTCGCGTTTACTATGCGTCCATCAATCAAACTGAAAATGGACTTGTTCTTGGCGGAAGTCGCGCTGTTGCTTTTGTCGGAATTGGAAATACGATTGGCGAAGCCGCGGAACTTGCTTCCAGCGGACTTTTATCCGTTAAAGGGCCTGTGTTTTACCGCAAAGACATCGGCACAAAAGAGCTGATTGAAAAGAGGGTGAATATGATGAAGGAGTTGCGCGGATAATTACATGAATAATTAATCAAATCGCGGCTGATTTTTGTAATATTGGCGAACTAATTCGTAAACATATTGCACAGCCCCAGACTCTGACCTTGTGCGATATTGTTTTCCGGAATAATCACCATTTACTTCAAGGCTATACATAACCCCTGCGCTTGTATATTCAAATCTCACAAATGCAAATGACGTTTTTAATGTCCAATTCCACTCTCCATCCGGACTGTTTTCGGGATTTCTTTCATAAACAACCAGGGCTATTGCATGTGGATTTTGATCACCGTTTAAATTAACGCGTATCGGCATAAATCCGTCGCGACATTCTGTTCCAAGCACTTGCATCATATGGTCTGCCGCGGCTTTTTCTTCGCTCCTTTGCTTCTCCAAATCTTCTCGACTCAGCGTGAACATTCCCGCGCCGCATGAAGGTGCGACGGCTAATAAACCTGCTCCGACCAATACTTTCAATAAACCTCTCCTTGAATCGCTTGTTCCGGTAGAATTTGGCTGAACTATTTCGGTTCTTGTCGGCTCCACGTTTGCCTCTGTCTCTCCGCTGTCTCTATGTTCAACTTTCATATTAATTAATTAATTACAGGAAAAAACTATAATACCGATCGTATCAAATGTCAAATTTCCGTACTAGTACGGCGCGTGCATGCAATTTTAAATATTTCTTTTTACTCTTCGTCGCGATTAACCGCTTTTTTAATCTTGTCTTTTAGCTCGCTTGCTTTTTCTGCGTATTTTGACTTCTTAATGCTTGTTCCAATTTCTTTTCCCGCGCCCTTCATGCTGTTTTTAAGTGCATTTAATCCTGTTCCGCCACTTGCGCGTTCTTTACGCATTTCAGCACGAAGTTTGCTACCGGGATTTGGTGCAAACATAAAACCTAAAGCTGCTCCTGCGGCTAATCCCAAAAGTAATCCAAGTTTTCCTCTCATAGAAATTTGTTTTATTAATATTGTGATTTAATATTAGGCGCGAATTAAGTTTGCGTCAAATTTTGTAAGTTGACGCGTGATAGCTGGAACGCTTGTCTTACATTTATTTTAGCCATATACGCTCTATATAAAAACTATATAGGAATTGTATAGAAAAATATATATAAGTTATATACATCCAATAGGGCTATAAAAGCGTGAGGAAAAAAGCCGGATCTAAAACTATGAAGCAAAATCTTATTATTGCGTGTGCAATAGGGAAAAACTGAAAAAGCTTGAAATAAGTCGGCACTGCGCTTGACTAATTTCGGCGCTTTTTCTGCTCCACTTCAGGCACACTAAATACGTGTGCCTTGCGCTCCGCACCGTTTTTCTCGCTACTAATAAAAAAGCCCTCCCCATCCCCTTCCGAAGTAAACTGAAGGTTCTAAGGAGGGCTCCCCCTCACATAACTTTAGTGCCCTTTTGGGCTCATCTGCGGCCTAGTATGCCGGTGTTGCATACCCGGGAACAAGATACTGACTATCCGGTGTATATGTTGGTGGATTTGTTACACCATTGAACAGACCTTGAACTTGATATCTGTAGAACAATGATGCGACATCACCTCTTTTCATTGGCTTGTCCGGGTGGAAATAGCTTCCGATACCATCAACCAATGTGTATTTTCTTGAGTAGCAAACATAAGGTAAGTACCAAGCTGTATCGTATGTAACAGGCGTATCTTCATAAGGAGCATATCTACAAGCAGGTAAGCTTGAACCGGCTGTTCTGAAGAACATCTTGAGAAGTTCAACTCTATTTACCGTATCCGCAGGTTTGAAACTTCCATCCGGATAACCGTTGATGATGCCCATTAATTTTGCAGTATAGAGATAATTCATATACCATTCGCCTCCGTTAAGATCCCAGAAACCAATGTTTGTACCATTCGTGACCTGAATTGGCTTGTTAAGAGCTTTCAAAATAACTTTCATTGTTTCAGCTCTATTAATAGGAGTTGTTGCCCCAAATGTGCCGTTGCTGTAACCTTCGAAGATTCCAAGCTTGACCATCTGAAGAACTGCGCGGCAATATGGGCTTGAGATGCTGATATCGTTGAAACCGCCACAAGGCATTGTTTCGCCGACTTTTGATGTTGCGTAGATATAATCCGTTTTAACATCCGAGCCATATCCGTTTTCCGCATAAATCTTATATGTATATGTTCCGACTGAAACGTAATTCCCGTTATAGTCGAGACCATTCCATGTGACATAATTGACACCACCATTCTTGAATTCATTATTTGTGATTGTTCTGATCGTGGCTGTATCTTTCATGATAAGGACTGTGACTCTTGCGCCTGTGTTAAGTGTAAAGTTGATAACAGGGCTGTTATATCCAACTCTAAATGGATTTGGTGTCGCATAATCATTGAAGATATATGGTCGTGTGTTATAAGTTGGGCAATAATAAGGATCGTTGCATGTTGTGCCGTTGTTATAGTCATAATCGACTGTAACATTAACGTTTCTCATGTCGTTGCCGTATGAATTTGCGGCTGTTAATTGGAATGTATATGTGCCTTCCGGAACAATTGAGCCTGAAGAATCGCGGCCGTTCCATGTGACATAATATGTACCTGCTGATCTATAAACTGTATCAGCAAGAGTAATCATATATCTATTTGTATTGTATCTATCCAAAACTTGGATTGTGATATTTGCACCTGCATTTGCAAGTGTGTATTGAAGTTGTGTTGTTTGTGTATGAGGATTGAATGTCGAAGGATTAACGCTGGCGCTTGTAATTGAAGGAGATGTGCCTGTGTTGCCGCCATTTCCGTTTCCGTCATAGTTCACATAAACATATCCATAAGCCGTGACTGTTTCACTTCCGACAAATGCATAAATTTCATATTTATATGAGTTGCTTGCAACAACGCTACCCCATTGATCTCTACCATCCCAGATTGCGCTTCCGCTTGTCGCGTCACCTGTGAAAATTGTTTTAACCAATGCTGAGTTATTGTCTCTGATTCTTACGTTTACGCTTGCTTGCTTATTCAATGTATATGAAATCGTTGTTGATTGTGTATTAGGATTGAATGTTGAAGGATACGCGTTGTGGCTTGTGACTCTTAAATTTGTAGGAGTAACAGTTCCATAATCAACCGTAACGCTTCCAACAGCTCTTGCTTCTTGTCCATCAACTGTCGCATATACAACGTATGAATATGTGCCTTCAGGAACTACTGATCCGCTTGTATTTCTACCATCCCATGTAATTGAACCTGATTGGCCATAAACAGAAGTTGAAAGAGTTTTAACAACCGTTGAACCGCCATTCATAATCGTTACTGAAACATAAGCGGATTTATTTGTTGAATAATGAATTGATGTTGTGCCACCCGCCTGAGGATCAAACGTAATAGGAGATGCGTAATTACTTGTAATAGCTAATGAGTTATTAACAACATTCGCATAATCAACTGTGACATTTCCTGCTGCTTGAGCTTCTTGTCCGTTGATTGTTGCGTATACAACATATGTATATAAACCTTCTGCGACAACTGCGCCGCTTGTGTTTTTACCATCCCAAGAGACATTTCCTTGTTTCAAATATGCTGACGATGTCAATCTTTTAACGAGCGTTGAACCTTGCATAACTGAAACTGTGACATATGCTGATTGATTTGCTGTGAAGTAAACAGTTGTGACTGCGCCCGCTTTAGGATCAAAGGTAACAGGTGATGCATAAACATTGCTGAGTGCAAGCTTTGTACCACTGCTGCCATATGCAACTGTGATTAAAGCTGTGGCTGCGCCTGTTCCGGCTGTGTTTGTAGCTGAAGCTCTTGCGATATATTGTCCTGCGGCAACAGTCTGGCTATTGCCATCTTTGCCTGACCAATAATATGTATATAAACCTGCGCCAAGATTTGCGCCTCTAAAGATTGTGTTAACAACCGCGCCTGTGCTTGAAGAAGTAACCGTTAAATCAACAGTGGCCGCTTTATCCAAATAAAATGAAATATTTGCAACTTCATTATTCTGTGGATTGATGGTTGAAGGAGTCGCCGCCATTCTTGTAACAACAGGAGCTGTTACGAGCGAAGGAGATCCGACTGTAATTGCGGCATCTCTATAAGATGAACCGGATGTATTTGAAACCATGACTCTGGCTCTATATGAACCTGCGGCGACATAATTTCCCGCATTGTTTCTACCCGACCAATAATATTGGTGTGTAGCAGCTTGGACTTGGCCATCTGCAATAATTGTTTTAACCAAACCACCTCTTGTATCTAAAATCGTTAAATCAAGACTTGCGGCTTTATCAACCGTAAACGTAATCGTTGCTTGCTGTCCTTGGTTAATTGTTGATGGAGACGCGCTAACATTTGAAACGACAGGAGCTGTCGAGTTATAAGCAGGCAACAGTGCTGTCCTTGAAGGGACGACTGTTGTGTCCAATGTGTAGGCTCCGACTGGAGCTACGGACATCAAAAACATCACTGCTCCGATCAGTAATGAAGATGCTTTGGACATGACACTTGTTACTTTATTCATTTTTTATATGGTTATATTTATAATAAATATTTTTTGCGATGCCTTGATTTTAAGCCATTTTTAGCAAATTTCAAGACAGGGGTGTAATTGTATAGCTGTTCTTGGATTTTGTCAATAGTAATTTAAAACTACTTGTTTCTGTGCTTGTAACTATATAATAGGTTGACATTCTTAGCTATATTATTTTATATTCTTTACGCCGTTAATACAACTATACACGGCAAACATTAAAATATTCTAAACAAATCTTAAATTATGCCTAACACGAAATCAGCAAAAAAATCCATGCGCAAGAGCGAAGCAAACAGAAAAAGAAACTATGTTGTTCGCGCGAAAGTCAAATCCGTTATTAAAGATTTTCTTCTTTTAACGAAAGATAAAAAAGTCGATGAAGCAAAAAAATTGCTTCCGGAAGCATATTCAACAATCGACAAATCTGTTAAGACTTTTGTTTTACACAAGAATAACGCGGCAAGAAAGAAGTCAAGACTGGCTGCGGAACTTGCGAAGATTGAGAAGGCAAAATAAAGTTCAAAATCCAAAGCTCAAAGGACAAATGAAATCCAAATGACAAATAAATTTGGGATTTTTGAAATGTTGTCTTTTCAAATCTGAAAAAATATATAGAATGGAGTAGAGCTAATTTTTACACGGGCCCGTAGCTCAGCTGGTTAGAGCGCTCGGCTCATAACCGATTGGTCCCCCGTTCAAGTCGGGGCGGGCCCACCAAAGTTTTAGCTCGCAATACGCACACCGGCATAGAATTTTTTTGAATATGCGCTGTCTAATTTAATAGTTTTTGTCTGAACTCCATTCACGGGTCCGCCATTGTGTCGCATCGTTACATATCCATTTCCGGCATCAACTACATATCCAACATGACTTATCGTGTTCCATTTATCCCCATATGTGCCTCTAAAGAAAATCAAATCTCCTTTTTTTACATTTTGAACTTCCGGAATAATTTTCCCGCCTCCCTTTACAACTCTTGTGAATAAAGATGGCGCGGAATAATCCGGTGGCTTAATCCCAAGCACGTCCGAAACGTATCTTGCGCACATAAGATCGCCGAGAATTTTTCCGTCTCTATAAATATTTGGATTAATCATCATCCGGCTTGGCGATACACCGGGGCGATTTCTAAACATATTTATATAGTCGTCAGGAGTTACAAAAGGCATTCCGTTTTCCGCCATTCTTCTTCTAAATTGAGGATGATTCCTAACTTCATTCAGATTCATTGCGCCCTCTCCAAGAATAAGTTCTTTCGTTACTTCTTCAAAGCTCATAGGCAAGCCACCTTTGCTCGCAAATGCTTTTTCAAAATCCTTCATCATTAATTGCTCGTTGTTCGCATATTTCTCGATCCTTTCAAGGTCGCCAAGTTTAAATTCATATCCCTGAATAAGTGTAAATTGTCCGAACGAGCCGCCCTGACTGAATCTTTCAAGGAGTTTTAATGTTTTATTTTCCGGATCTTTAATTTCATTTTTTTCAGAATCCCAGCCGCCAAGTTTTTCCGATGCTTTACCTTTTAATGAACGCAAAATCTGCGCATCTGTCATTAAGCTTTGAGCATTTATTCTGATTCTTTTATCTAAAAGAATTTTTTCTGTATTTTTGAAATCAGCAACGTATTCGCTATTTTCATCTTTACCTTCTTTCAACATTTGATCGACAGTCTCTTCTTTCCATGCGCCGTTTTGCGCAATTTCTTTTTGACCTTTATAAAAATCCGATTCTTTTTTAAGAAGCTCCTTATACAAATCTCCTTCTTCGCTTATTGTTTCAAGGATCTCAACTTTATATCCGCTAAAAACTGGGGTATACCCTTGATTGTCAAAATAACCGACTTTGTCTTTTATATCCCTTGAGCCAATTCTGACTCCGCCTTTGTTATCTATAACTTTCACTTTTTGGACTGAAGGTGGAAATATGTGCCCAAGCCCAATATAAAGCTCGAACTTTGCGTTTCCTTTCAAATCAATTTCCAAGGCTTTACCCTTTACGAATTCTCCTTTTGTAAACGCGCCGGACATTTTTTCATATTGCTGATTGGATTGGATATCAAATATTGAAGTTTTTGAATCGTCCGCATACTCTTCTATGGTTTTCACCTTATCTTCTTCTTTTTGTTTTGATATTTTTTCCGTAAATTTCTTAATATTTTCGTCGTGCTCGCTTGAAACTACAACTTCTTTTTGCATTAACCAGTCAACTATTTTTTCATTTGGAATCTCTGCGCCATTTGAAAAATCAATCCATTTATACCCCGGCATCGCGCCTGTGTTTCTTATCTCCGCTATTTCTTTATAATGCAATTTATCACCTTCGGGTTTTTCGATTATTTCCTTTTGAAGACGGTCAACTTCCATTTCCACGCTTAAACGTAATCGCTCTTTGCGACTTTTTTCTTTTTCCATCTGCTCTTTTTGCTCTTGCGAAAGGTTTTCGGCTTCACGAGTATCAAGTCCGGAGTTTTCATTTTCAACTGAACTACCCGGTCCCTTTGGCAATGATGATCCTGGCGCCATTTTTTGTTTTTATTATTTGTATATTATATCAAAAATTGGCCTATTTTACAATCTATAGTGCGTGTAAAACGCGTTTTCTTTGTATAGAATGTCTGCGTATGAAAGAAAAACAAATCATTACAGGAGCTCCGCAAGTCAAGCTCTTGGCTTATACAAGCGGTGCAACGAATTTGGCGGTGGCGAGTGCAAGGACATGTTATTCGCCTAGACTGATTGAGCCGAATGAAATTACGCCCGATCACATTGATCGAATTGGAAAAGGAATTTATGAAAGCGGGCACCACACGCCTTTTACGCATCCGACTTTTGTTTTTGGACTCAGCAATGTTTCGCGACAATTTGTTTGGTCGTTTTTGCACAATCATCCTTTTTATAATTCCGAACAGCAAAGCCAAAGATATGTCGCGATGAAAGAAATTAGTGTTTTTGTTCCGCCAATTGAAGGTGAAAATCTTAAAATCTATAAAGAAGCTATTGCAAAATCTTATGATGCTTATGCGAAAATCTGGGGACTTATGAACACCGATAATTTTCGCTTGATGGAAAGCATTGGAAAAATTAAAGGTCAAAATGAAAAGCAAATCAAAACCGATTCAGAGAAAAAATCCATTGAAAATGCGAGATATGTTTTGCCGATTGCGGCTAATACTGCTCTTTATCACACGGTTTCCGGAATTGTTTTAAAAAGATATATTCGAATGATGAATACCGGAGACTGCCCTTATGAAACGCGACTTGTGGTTGAAAAAATGGTTGAAGAGGTGAAAAAGGTGGAACCGGATTTCATTGATAAAATTCCGGAAGAACCAATGTGGCCGGAAGTTATTTTGGAAAATTTTGGACCGGAATCCGATCCTGATGAATGGGTTTTGGAATTCGATAAATCTTTGGACTGTCATATCTCAAAATTGATTTCTTTTGATAAAGGTGCGGAAGCGATTGTTGCGCAAGCGGTGCGTGACGTTCTTGGCTTAAGGAAGACGCAAATGTCGGACTTGGAAGCGATTGAAATGGTTATGAATCCTGCAAAAAATGCATATCTTTTGGACACTTTAAATTCTTGGACACTCAGTCCCTTGATGCGCGTTTTGAATCATGCAAATTACACTTTCAAAAAACGAATAAGTCATACTGCGGATAGCCAAAATCAGCGTCACAGGATGACGCCGGCATCGAAAATTATGCTGAGTAGAACGCATACTGAGAAACCTGATTATATTATTCCCGCAGTTGTTGCGAAAAACACTGAGGCCTCTGAAATCTATAAAAATACGATGGAATTGCTTTGGGATGCGAAAAATAAATTAATCGCGAATGGTGTGAATCCTGATTTTGCCGTTTATTTGCTTCCGAATGCCGTGAATGTGCGCATGACGGAATCAGCTTCTGTGCTTCATTTTATGCATAAGTGGCGCATGAGAACGTGCTTTAATGCGCAAACTGAAATTTATGACGCCTCCATGGATGAATTGATGCAGGTTCGCGAAGTTCATCCTAATTTGAATAAATATATCGGGCCACCATGCTTCACGCGAAATCTTGGCGGAATCAGAACTGATTTGAAAGAAGGCCCATGCCCGGAAGGGCCAAGGTGGTGCGGGATTAGCGTGTGGCTGAATTTTCCAAAGGTTAAAAGACCGTTTTAGAAATTACAAAATCCAAATCGCTCCAAATGACAAATGGTTTATTGAAAAATTTGCAATAAATATACTTTATGATATATTTATTTCCTTAATATTTAATTTTTAAAATTATGGCTAATTTATTAGAACATCGCGATAGTGATTACGTTGGTGAATCAGATTTGGCAAGTACTATATCTCCTGTTTTAGAAACCGGAAAAGTTCCCTATGTCCCGGTTGAAAGACGTGGTAAGGAGAACCTTTTAGTGCATGAAGGTGACCACGTAGTCGACATGCAAGATCTTCCGGATGAAATTTTTACAAGAGTTGCGAGAGCTATAAAAGAACAAGGAAGCCCACTTGTTTCAATTGGAAGCGTTGTTGAAAGAGATCCTGAGAATGAAGCGCAACGCATTAAAGATGTTGTTGGAATTGTTTTGCCATGCCTTAAAGCTCAAGTTGACGAAATGTTTTCTGATGAAAAGCGCAATGAAGCGGTTACGAAATTGCTTACTAAAGGCGCAGCACATCTAAAAATTACTTTGCCGACATTTGCCGAAAAAGACATGAAAAGCGGCAAAGGGTTTAGCTTTAACAGAACCCCAACCGGCGGAGATCAAAAATACGCCAATGATGAAACGTTCCGCGATAATAGAAATCAATGGTTCGCAACGAAAGTTATGCCAATTTTAGCCGAGGAATTAAAAAGATATTTTGCAGAAACAGTTGTGCCAAAAGTAAAAGGCAAAGCGTACGTTCCGGCAAATAGCCGTATGCCTCATGAAGTTGGTATTCATAACGATAAATTATTTGAAGACGACCGCGAAGTATTAATGAAAGCTTTGGATCCGCAAGCACCGTTAAGTCAACTCCCTGAAGTTGTTCCTTATAATTCAGAACTTTTTGTAAATACTTTCTGGGAACGTGATGTTCAAAAATGGCTTCAGCATGAACGCTTTCATGTTTTTCATGATGGAAGCTTAGGAAGCCCTGAATATCTTGGCAAAAGAAGGTTCTCTACACATTCGACTGTCCCAAATAATGAATCTGACAACACCTTTTACATTGCTTGGGCCCACGATCGAAGAGATATGACACTTGCAAGCGGGTGCGCCGATAGAGTTATCTTGGAAAAATAGTTTGTGCTATGATTGATCCAGATGAAAAAACAACAAAATAGGCAGAAATTTCTTGCCGCGATGTTTGATTTTGATGGCACTTTGACCGAAAGGACGCCAAGATCCCCTGTTCCAAGATCATTAATAAAAACCTTGGAGGATTTATCGAAAATTGTTCCTTTGGCGCTTTGCACAGCAAGGCCTTTTCGAACTGCTTATCCAAAAATGCAATCGTGTTTTGGAGAAAAATTTGAAAAAATGGGATGGGTTTTGATTGTTGAAAATGGGTGTGCGGGATTTGAATTAAACGGGCGCGGAAAATGGGTGGAATTTTATCGGGTTAAATGGCCGGAAAAGTCTATTAATAAGGCAAAGCTCACGCGCACAATAAAGAAAAAATTAAAAGAGTTTATCGGGCACAATGGAGAGGATTTTCAATACAATGAATCAAGCTTAATCATGCAACCTTCATATGAAAATGCGGATAATAGCGGAAATGCGAGCAATGATGAAATTGCAAAAAGGTGCGATGTGCTTGAAAAAGGCATAAAAGGCGTTTTGAAAAAATTTGCCGGTGCAAACAAAATAAAAGTAAAAAATTCAAAACTCGGGATAATAATAATCCCAAAAATTGCGGATAAAGATACGGGGATAGAAAAGTTTGGCGAATATCTAAAGAAGAATCGTAAAATGAAGTTTTCGGCTAAATATAGAGAAATTATCACTGTTGGAGATCAGCCGGAAAAAGGCGGAAATGATGAAATGTTTTTGAATGGAAGGATTGGAACGCCGTTTACAGCCGGCGAGATTTTGAAATTAAAAAAATATCCACTTGGCGTTTATAAAAATAAAAAACGTTTGATTGGACCAAGCGCGACTGAGCATTTGCTAAAGACGGTGAAGTTTTGCTAAAATATGAACACTTAACTCAAAAAATATGACATTCACAAAAGTTAAAGTAGACGTAGACCTCTGCATTGGATGCGGAACATGCCCTGCAGTTTGCCCAAAAGTCTTTAAAATCGGTGAAACCGGGAAATCGGCTATTATTAAAAAAGATGGAACAACTTCCAATGATTGGGTGAATTTTACTGATGTTGATGATACGCCGGAAAGCGTACAAGGAGCTGTTGATTCATGCCCAACACGTGCGATTTTGGTTGAGTAATTTTTAATAAACAAACATGACTTACGGAATAATTATTATTGGTGGTGGACCCGCCGGTTTGAGTGCCGGAATGTATTCTGCGCGTATGAATATGAAAACGCTTGTGCTCGCGCTTATGCCCGGCGGACTTTTAACTTCCATTCATGCGATTGAAAACTGGCCCGGCGAAAAATCCATTGATGGAATCGATTTGGCAAATAATTTGATGGAACATGCACAAGGAAGCGGTGCGGAAATTAAATATGAAGAAGTTGTTTCTGCTGAGAAAATAAAAAGTGAAGACGGAAAGGACGCATATCGCGTAAAAACTACGAGCGGAAGTTATGATACTTATACGATTATGTTTGCGACAGGCGGAAAACATAGATTACTCAACGTTCCCGGTGAAAAAGAATTCAGCGGAAAAGGTGTTAGCTATTGCGCACTTTGTGATGCAAATTTTTATAAAGGAAAAACCGTTGTTGTTGTCGGTGGCGGAGACGCGGCGGTTAAGGACACGCTTGTTTTGGCTCAGCATTGCGTAAAAATCTATGTGATTGTCAGAAGCGTTCTTAGGGCCGAACCTGCGAACATCAAACTTTTGGAACAAACTCCAAACATTGAAATGATCTATAAAGAAGAAGTCGCGGAAGTTCTTGGTGGAGATCCGAAAGCCGGCGGCAAAGTTGAAAAAATCAAATTTAAATCCGGAAAAGAAATTGCTACTGATGGGGTTTTTGTGGCGATTGGAACCGAACCAATGAACGCGATTGCAAAAGACCTTGGCGTTATATTAAATGAAAAAGGCGAAATCATTGTGAATCGCAAAAGTGAAACGAATTTGCCCGGCGTTTATTCAGCCGGAGATTGCACGGATATTGAAGTTAAACAGGCAATTCTTGGCTCTGCGCAGGCTGTTATGGCAAGCTATTCGGCATTCAAATATACAAGATCGCTTTAAAAAAAAGTTAAGATAAAGTTAAAAAACTTTTAGAGATTTTTAATGCTGTTGGCGTAAAATGATGCATAAGCAATAAATTAATATTTTTATTGCTTGTAAAATTTATATAAATTTTATATAATAGTTATATAATTATTATATAAAAATAACTAACATGGTAATGGCTATTTCAATCGACAAAGAAATCAAAGACAAGGCTTTTAAAAGGGCTAAAGATGATAATTTATCCATCAGTTTTGTTGTAAGAATGCTTCTTTCCGATTATGCCAATGGAAAGATCCAAATCGGAACACGTCTATCTGATAATTTTAAAGCGGAAGTTATAGAAGTTGATCCGGAAACACAGAAATTGATGGATAGAATTGTAAAAAAATGGAACGAGAAAAATAAATGAAAATAATATTTCCCAGAACCGCTTCAATAAAAGAAAATATTGAAAATGATAAAATCGATATTATAAAAGCTGTTGTAAAAGGGATTTTTGTAACTATTAAAGGCATTTCTTTACCTAAATATTCACAATTAATAAAAATTTACATAACAACCCGTAAAGGAGCACGAAGAACGGTTTTTCTCGTAAATATGAAGGATGGTGACAAATTTTTTTTATTTTATCGTTCAAAAAATGATGAAATTGGAAAAAATATTAGCGTTAAAAACCCTAAATTCAAAAATGAACTTGTTAAATATCTTCTAATGCTGGAAAAAGATGTTGATGATAATAATTTGGATATTTACACTCTATAGCTTTTTAGTGTAAAATTGTAATAATTTAACCCTCACACACATGCAGAAGGAGTATATTAATTTGAACCTGAAAAATCCTTATTCAGGCGCTTATTTGTTAACCGTTTATCATCTTGTGCCGGAAAAAGGCACGGATCTTCTTGATGCGGCAAGCGAAGTTGCGGCAGAGTCCAGCACTGGCTCGAACGTAAAAGTTGTTGACACAAAATTTGCGGCAGGGCTTGATGCTCAAGTTTATAAAGTCGATAAAAAAAGAAGTTTAGTTTGGATTGCCTTCCCATGGAGAATTTTTGATCGCGGTGGAAACGTGCAAAATATTTTAACTTATATTGCGGGGAATGTTTTTGGGATGTCGAATATTATCGCTCTCAAACTCCTTGATGTCTGGTTCCCAAAAGAAATGCTTAAAAAATATGATGGTCCTAGCACTTCTCTTCCTGAGGCAAGAAAATATTTGAAAGTTTATAACAGACCAATTCTTGGAACAATTATTAAACCAAAAATCGGACTTAAGCCTGAAGAATTTGCAAATAAAGCATATCAATTTTGGGCCGGTGGCGGCGATTTTGTAAAGCACGATGAGCCGCAGGCTGATCAGGATTTCTGTCCATATTTTAAAACCGTTGATAAGATTCGCGATGCAATGAATCGCGCGGAAGATGAAACCGGTCATGCAAAATTACATTCGTTTAATATTTCCGGCGCGGACTTTGATACAATGAAACGTCGCGCAGAATATATCATCAAAAAAATGCGTCCGGGATCGTTTTGCTTTTTAGTGGACGGGATCACTGCCGGTTGGACATCCGTTCAAACAGCTCGCAGACTTTGGCCAAAAGTGTTTTTGCATTTTCATAGAGCCATGCATGGCGCTTTCACAAGAGCTGAAAATCCGATTGGATTTACGCCCGGCGTTTTGAGTAAATTTGCAAGACTTGCAGGCGCTTCAGGTGTACACACGGGAACTGCCGGAATCGGAAAAATGGCAGGCAGCGCAGAAGAAGATATTTTTGCCGCATATGCCGCATATCAACCAAAAGTTAAAGGCGAATTTTTTGAACAAGATTGGCACGGCATGAAAGGTTGCGTATCGATCGCGTCCGGAGGTTTAAATCCAATGCTCCTTGCACCTTACATTAAAGCGATTGGCCATGTTGATTTCATCACAACAATGGGTGGTGGCGTACACGCGCATCCAATGGGAACAAAAGGTGGCGCGACTGCTTTGGTCCAAGCTTGTGAAGCATGGCAAAAGGGCGTGAGCATTCAAAAATACGCGAAAGATCATGAAGAGTTGGCGCTTGCGATTGGGAGATACCAAAAATAAAGCTCAAAAGTCAAAACTCAAATCTCAAAGCCACAATTCAAAAGTCAAAATAATTTTAAGCGCTTTATTTTAAGTTTTCCAAGAAATCGACAAGCAAACGGACGCCAAATCCCGTTGCCCTATCTTGTTCATATGGCTTTGGATCGTGCGTGAAGGCTGTGCCGGCGATATCAAGATGCGCCCATTTTGTTTTATCGACAAAGTGCTTCAAAAATGCGCCACCTTTGGAAGAGCCAGCCATGTAGCCCGATCCGTGTTCGACGTTTTGGAGATCCGCAATTTTTGATTTAGTTTTCTTGTCAAAATCCGGATGCATTGGAAGCTCCCAAACAAGCTCGTCTGTGCGTTTTCCGGATTCAATAAGGAGTTTGTTCAATTTATCGTCATTACCCATTGTAGCGGCAAATCTATCACCAAGAGCGACAACACATGCACCGGTGAGAGTTGCAAGATCGATGATATAACGAGGTTTGAAATTTTTATTTGCATATGCGAGCGCGTCGGCAAGAATCAAACGACCTTCCGCATCCGTATCAACAATTTCAATTGTTTTACCGGAATAAGAAGTGACGATATCGGCGGGTTTAAATGCACGAGGACCAACAAGATTTTCCGTAATCGCCATAACGCCAATCACATTTTGCTGAATTTTAAGTTGCGATAACAGCTCAAATAAGCCAAAAACTGCGCATGCTCCGGCTTTGTCGCCTTGCATGTCGTCAAGATGCTTGCTTGGTTTCAAATTATATCCGCCAGTATCAAATGTTACACCTTTTCCGACGATCGCGATTGGCTCCTGATTTTTGATTGGCATATATTTCAAGATAACGAGTCGCGCTTCCTGCTCTTCTTTATCAGCTCCTGCGTTAACAGCTAAAAGCGTATTTAATCCGAGTTTTTGAAGTGCTTTTTTCTCAAGAATTTCAATTTTATATCCATATTTTTTTGCGAGTTTTTGTGATTTTTCTGCGAAATCTTTTGGAGATAAAATGTTTGCAGGCGCGTTTGTCATTTCTTTAACGGCGTTCACAGCTTCGGCAATTTTTAAGCCTTTTTGAAGCGCTGGCGCGAACCTTTTTTCATCTTTTGTTATAAATATAACTTCCTCGATTTCCGCTTTCTTAAGCTCTTCAAGCCCTTCTCCGGTTTTATATTTCGCAACTTCATAATCAGACAAGAACATTCCCTCTGCAATTTCCTGCGCGAACTTTTCAAGCTCCGCATATAAGAATACTGCAACCGTTTTTTTCTTGAATGATTTTGCTTTTTTGAATCCATTCGCAAATGCGTTTCTTACTTTTGCAGAATCGAGCTTTTCTTTTTCACCAAGACTAATAAAAATTAGCTTTTGCTCACCGTTAATCGTATACATTTCATCATCCTTGCATTCGAAATCTTTGGCTTTAAATGGGGCAGAAATAACCTTCACAAGATCTTGTGGAATTGAATGCGTGAACAAAGATTTTTTAAAAGTATAAATCGGAACAATCAGAACTTTTTCGGAGTGCGATAATGATGAAATGAATTTTGTTTTCATAAATATGTGAGGTTTAAAAAAATTAGTGCGTTTTTATTTTACCAAATACTCATGCGCTTTTTCCAGAACTTTTCTTGATTGATCAAATGTGATTTTTTTGCGCGCTTCTTCATATGCAAACCAACCGGAACCCTGATGCTCATGCGAAAGAACGACATTTGTTTCATGCGTTTCCGCAATAAAAAAATAAACATCTTTATAAATCATTTTCCCTTCGTATCGAAATTGATAGCTGATTTTTTCGCGAAAACCTTCATAAAATTCTATTTCTGAAATTCCGGTTTCTTCTTGGAGTTCGCGTGCCGCGGTTTCAAGCTCTGTTTCCCCTGCTTCAATGTGACCTTTCGCAAAATCAAAATGCCCTTGAGGGTAATGCAGAAGCAAAAATTTCACCTCAGAGTCGTCATTTTCACCGCGATTCACAAGCACTATTCCGCAAGATTTTTCTCTAATTTCAGGCATTTTTTATAATTTTTAAGGTAAATATATGATAACGCCAAAGGTTTTAATTGGGTATTGACAAAATGTTGATTTATATATATAATAATCCTCCTAAACTTAAAACTATGAAAGAAAAAGGACCGGATCTTGGCAGACGATGGCTTTTTACAGCCATACCCGCTGTTGTTGTTACTTCAACTGCGGCGCTCGCCGGTGCGAGATCGGCTTTTGCGCAAGGCGTATCGGACGTTTTGGATGCATTGTGTACTGATGGCAAAAGCATCCCCGCAATATGCGAAGCGTGCGATCCTTCCATTGATGAAGAAGCTAAACAAAATAATTTTCTTAATTCGTCGCGTAGCACTGCAGCCTTTGTTGAACTCGCAAATTATGCTCCTGAATTTATCGATCTTTCCAACCGCAAATTAAAATGCCTTTATCCAGGCGCAGGCTCACATATCGCACCACTGTTCATGGCTACTCAATTAATGGATAACGATCAAATTGATTCAGCTGAGTTTATATATACAGAAGTTGACCCAAGGTCACAAAACTGGCTTGAATTATCTGCTCAATACCTACCCCAATTTGATGAAAAATTTATATATTCCGAACACCATACTGAAAAAAATGATGATGGCGTCGTTGATACTATTATTTTTTCAATCACGTATAGAAATAAACCAATAAAAATTACCTTAAAAATAAATGACCCTAAAAAAATTGACTGGTTTGAGCCCGAAGATCTTTCTCGATCAAATTTGCTTGTTTTGCATGACGTGTTCAACGGCAAAAGCGCCGTAGGTCCACTTTTCATGATGCTTAAAGCTTTTAGAGCCATGAAAGATAAAAATATTCAAAGCACCGCCGTAACCGCTGAAGACCTAACCAATGTTCTGCACCCCGGCGAACGCAGTTTTAAAACGGATTTTAGCCGTAGATTTGACTTGGAACTTCTTGGAAAATTTCAAAGGAGTACACACTCGTATGGACATAGAAAAATGATTGGCGACATTGAAGCCGGTCCAAATAGCTTTAAAAATGGCGTTATTTTAAAAACTTATCCGCAATTAATGTCTTTAAGCCTTGATGAGATTCAAACTCTCATGGAAGTCAGCTTGGTCGCAAATAATGGCCATAGCGATCATGACGGAACCGCTTTTCATCGCTTGGAGCAACATAAAAATCCACTTGATAATATTGAATTATATTCAGACGAAACATTGGCCAAAATAATCACGAATTCACCAAGGATTGTTAATGCCTTAAGAAATATCAACAAGCCCTTGCATGACGCATTTGTAATCCGCTTAATACAAGCTGTCGCAAAACTTTTTCACGAAATACCTGATTTTATATTTAAACGCTGCGTTAATCCCGATGATGGATTTCAATGGCTTTTTTCAATTATTCATTTTGCGGAATTTATCGACCCTGACAAATTGCAGGCTATTTACCCTCAAGTAGTCCAATTGGAAAATTTACTTTTCCAATTACAGAGGAATTATTATGATAAATATGAAAAGATAGAGGAACAGCTTATTCAAGCCAGAGATGTTGATCGCGATGAGTCCACCACCGATACATTCGCTAACCAATCTTATGAATTACGAAATGATGTTTTAAGTCCTATAACAGATCAGGCCTGGGAAATCGCAAAATCGCTTGGTCCAATGGCGGAAAGTTTGATGAATGAGGCTAATCTGTGATATTTTAATTTCGTATAAGCGCTATTAATTTGCCGGGGTGGCGGAATGGCAGACGCGCACGTTTCAGGTGCGTGTGCTCGCAAGAGTATAAGGGTTCAAGTCCCTTCCCCGGCACCAAATATATGAGTAATTAAAAGATTTAACATCTTCTATAGTTTCTTCAATATAAGCGGCTAAAACAAATTAGCCATTTCTCCTGTTTAATATATCTATTAATTCCTGATTAATAAAAAAATTATATTTACCAATATGAACATTCCCTAAAAAGCCTTTTTTATTTAAAGCCTTCAAATATCTACTCGCGGTTGTATAGTGCACGTTGATATCTTTAGCCAATCTTATGGGAGTTGTAATCGGATATGTAAATAATTTTTCTATTAATTCAATTGAATAAATCTTAGGAATTTCAGCCTTTATTCTCTCTTTAAAATCCTCAAACTTACTCATTATTTGGAATAGAATTTTTTTTGTAATTTTAGCCTGTGAAGCAAATCCTTTTAAAATAAAAATTATAAAGTCTTCCCAAGCCTCATTTTTAGTTACGTTCAAAAGCTTTGAATAATATTCTTCCTTGTTCTTGTTTAAATATTCACTAATGAATAAAATTGGAAAATATAAAATATTTTCTTGAATTAAATGTAGAACCATAAGAATTCTGCCCGTCCTCCCATTGCCATCCTCAAAAGGATGGATTGTTTCAAACTGATAATGCGCTATGGCGTTTTTTATTAGAGGGTCCATTGGATAGTAAAGCGCTTCAGTATTTAAAAATTCTTCAAAATTTTTCATCAAATCACCAATTTTCTGAGCCTCCGGTGGAGTGTAAATAATTTCACCAGTAGCAGTGTTTTTAATATGATTTTGCTCTTCTCGATATGAATCACGTTTATACTTTGGCATCAAATTATTTTTTATTGCTAAAATCGTTCTAGTACAAATTGGCATCTTACTCTTTCTTATTTCAGAATAACCATACAAAATAGCTTCCCTATACCTGAAAACTTCTTTATCTGGACCTCGCTGTTCTGCTTCCTCTACGACCAAATTCTGTAGCGCGTTAATCATTGTCGTATGTATATTCTCTATTTTTGAGCTAGCAATAGCGTCCTTGATTACAGCCGGAGATAATAATATCAATGGGTCTGGCAAGCTAAAACCGTACCCTTTAAGCTCTCCAAGTTCAGCTCTGGCCTCTACTAGAGCCATAACTATTTTTGGAGTCATAAAATCTATATTTTTAGGAGGCAAAAAAGGCGGATTGAATGGTATTTTTGGATCAAACATTGTTATTATTTGTTATATATCATATCTAGTATATAACAGATAATCAATTTTTGCAATATATCATGACTAACATATAACGATTTACAAAACTTCCGAGCCTTCTCTACTATCTTTAATACCAAATATTCTTTTGAAAAACGTATAAATTTGTTATAATTTCCCCATGTCCTACATCGACATCCTCGGCTACATCGCAGGAATTCTATCAACGGTTTCGATGATTCCGCAGACGATTAAAAGCTGGCGCACGAAGTCGACCGGAGATTTGTCACTGATTCGATACGCGATGTATTCGCTCGGGCTAATTTTGTGGACTATCTATGGCTTTTTGATTCAAAGCTGGCCAATCACAATAATGAGCGGGGTCGGTTCCGCGTTCGCGCTTTCGGTTTTGGTGATGAAGGTAAAATATAAATAAAGACTAAGCGCTCTCTAAAGTCTCCGCGACCGCATATCCTGTGCCTTCTTGTAAATCCTCAATTGTTTTTCCTTCCATATAATCAACTATTTTTTGGCGATCGTTTCCGAATAATCTAATAGCCAAATTCAGCTTTGCTCTTGCTGTTTCTGTTGTCATCGCAAGCGGGACTATTCCGTGTTTTTTTAATTCGTGCGCAACCTCATACGCCTGATCAATGCTTCCTCCAAGGACTTGATTAACATAGAAAATCGGCCTACCTTTTGCTCCGTTTGTAATTGCCCGCAAATCTTTCATCGCTTGAGTGAATGACGCGTAAGTTTCAACCAATATCGCCTGACTTTCTGAGCTTCTCACTTCGCGCATTAATCTAAATTGATCTTTTGAAACTGAAGATTTTATAGTCATAACCTCATCAACGCCTCTAAATGCCCTTGTTTTATTGTAAGGTTTTTTAAAATCTTCATCGCTAACTTTTCGAAACCGATCAGGCTTTGCGGTCCTTGCTGTTTCTCCGGTTCTGGAATTAATCAACTTTTCTCCTTGAAATGACGGATTCATTTTTTCTGAAATTTTTCTTGTTTTTGAGGGATCGTATAAACCGCCTTCAACTCTAAGCCCAATAACAGAAAGCCCTCTTTTACGTAAAGTTAATAAATCTCTAAATGCATTTTTAAAATTATATTTACCATCAGATCCCTTTACTCCAATTGGCTTCATTGCTCCAACAGCGACTACTGAAAATGGACAATCCGGACCAAGCATGGTTTTTAAAATCGTCATAACTTCAACGCAAGTGTCTGTTCCCATCGAAACCACGAATCCCGCGAATGAACGCCTTTCTTTTTCCGTTAATTCATTCCATATGCATGTCATTGCTATTGCAACATCCGCTATAAAATCTATTTCAATTTGAGAACTATCAATACCATAATTAGCCTCTGAACCTTGCGTTATTTTTGCTTTTGGAAAAACGAATGATCTACACGCGCAATCTGGAAAAGTCTTCTCCAAATGTTTCTCAAATAAAGATCCAATTTGACCCGTTGGAACCAACCCCTGTTCTTTAAGCTCCATCATTATTGTTCCACCAAGATTTACTCCAATAACGGCAACCTCCTTCTCTTTCCTAACCTCTATGTCCATAAAAGCACCGTTTATGACTCTTGGAGAAATGTCATGACCCCAATTGAAAAATCGCAAATTCTCAGGATCAGTCGGATCGTCAAATTCATAAGCCGGATTATTTGGTGCCGGAACTTTTCTACCCGCAGAAACTTCTATCCCGGGAATATAATTCTCAAGCACAAATTCTCCTCTTTGAGTTGAGCTTAAATCTATCCATGGAACAACTTTTTGAACTATTTCACCCGTGACCGGATCTCTCAAATTTCGAACGCCATGGATTCCAGGCTCGTCTCCCGGAGCCGGATCAGGCAAACTACGTATAAAATTAGCCTTATCAATATCTGCTTCAGCATAACTTATTGCTTCAAGTCCTTTTGTTTGCAAATCCACACCTGGCTGATCTCCTTCCGGAGGCGTAGCGGATGCCATAAATTTTATTATTTATATTTATAAATTATAACATAAAATTAGCAATAAAGCAATTGCCTGTACTCTTTATCGTATATCCACTAAATATTTTTTAAAATTCTGTCAGGAATTTGTTAACTTTTTGTTAAAAATCCTTAATGTGCTTACCATATAATCGTTTTGCTAGTTTTGATGTATGTTAAGCTTTACTTTAATCTTAACATATGTTAAGATAGATGTATGAATAAACAATTCTTTTCTACATCTGAAATAGCGGAAATGCTTAACGTAAGCCGAATAACTGTGTTTAATAGAATAAAAAATGGACAGATAAAAGCTGAAAAAATCGGCAGAAACTATGTTGTGCCGGCTGAAAGTGTTACACCTTTTCTTCAAGATTATGTGAGCGAATCCGACAAAAAAAATATAAAAAAGCTTGTAGATAGAGCTTTTGCCGAATACGGAGAAACCATTAAACGTCTTGGCGATGCGTAAAATTAAAGATTTGAAAATAGGGCACATCAAGGATATTGCTTTTGATATGGCTGAAAATATGATGTCATGGAATGAGCCGATTCCGGCTTTTGAAACACGTTTTCCGAATATATTGGAAAGTTGTCTTGCTGTCCCGTTTCAAACTTTTGATAAAAAACTTTTATATAAAGGGCTGATCGATAAAGCCGCGATTTTGTTTTATTTGATGGTCAAAAATCATCCTTTCCAAAATGGTAATAAAAGAATCGCGATAACAACTTTGCTGATTTTTTTAGGCTTAAATGATAGATGGCTGACCGTACCAAATCAAGAATTCTATAATTTTGCGGTTTGGGTAGCCGAAAGTCCACCTCAATTTAAAGATCAGGTTATTAGTGCGATAGAGAAGTTTTTGAATGCGGGAACAAAAACAAAAATTTGACTTTGCGCTAGTAATTTATTTTGCATAGTTTTGCATAGTCATGATATTTAATAAATTAAGTATGAAAATAGATATAAGCAAATTCGGAACGACTCTTGTCTCAAGACCATCCGGCAAGGAGGCTTTTTTGGCATTCAAATCAAATTTGTCGCATTTCGATAAAATTGACCTTATTAAATTAGATTTTGCGAAAATATCTGTATTGGCTCCAGCATGGGCTGACGAATTTATAACTCCGCTTGTTGGAATTTATGGAAAAAAAGTTTTGTTTTTAAATACCAAAAATCCATCTGTACAAGCTACGCTAAATATTTTAAAAAAATCTAAAGAATCTTAAACATGAACCCCTCTTTAATCCTCGCCGAGCTCAAATCTTACGCAAATCCTGCAAATGTTGCGGGCATGGCGCGGTTTGGGATTACGGGAAAACATGTGCTTGGCGGACCGAATATTCCGACGATTCGAAAAATGGCGAAAAAGATTGGCAAAAATCATAAGGTCGCGCTTGAACTTTGGATAAGTGGAATTCATGAGGCCCGAATTTTGGCACCGATGATTGATGAATTTGAACTTGTAACCGAAAAGCAGTTTTTGGCATGGGCAAGCGATTTTGACTCGTGGGATGTGTGCGATCAATGTTGTACAAATTTGTTTGATAAAGTTCCGTTTGCGTATGAAATGGTCGTGAAATTGAGCGGGCACAAAGAGGAATTTGTGAAAAGAACGAGTTTTGCTTTGATGGCGGTTTTAGCTGTGCATGATAAAAAAGCATCGGATAAAAAAATGGCTGCGTTTTTTCCGATAATAAAACGCGAATGCAAAGATGAAAGAAATTATGTAAAGAAAGCGGTTAATTGGGCACTCCGCCAAATCGGAAAAAGAAATGCGGATCTTCGAAAACAAGCGATAAAAGTCGCGGAAGAAATATCAAAAATCGACAACAAAGCCGCAAAATGGATTGCGGGCGATGCCTTAAGAGAGCTTAAAAAGATTAAAAATTAATATCTTGCAATTCCATGATTGGAACAACGCCACTTTCTTGCGGCTCTGTTCCATAAAATGCGTCATAACCGATTATCCTATTTGCATCTTTGCGAAATATTCCTCTTAAATACCACAACTCTTCCGCGATTTTAATCTGCTCTCCGCCATTCACCAATTCGAATCTAGGGGCTTTTGCGCTTGATAAACTAAATCTGTGGACTATTTTTCCATCTGGAGTTTTACAAATTATTCCAGCTATTTTTTCTTTAGGCACTGTCGGATTCCCTTGCATATCGACATATTTGGCGTTTGGCGCATCGAACGCCCTATCCGGCTCAGCAATTATTACAGGATTTCCATATGGCCCCTTTACAAGCTGATAAAAATCTCTTTTACCGTCTGCGCCCGGATTCGTTATCGTATATCCGACATCGTCCGCTTCCAGCCTCCACTGACCATATGTTTTTTCAAAATCATCCATAATTTTAAACATTAAGGATTGTGATTATACATCCAAATATGCATTAATCAAAACTAGAAAATCTAAACCTCCGATGACCCCAAGTATTTTTGATGCAAATAATAAGTCAAATACCCGACGCCCATCAAAGCCAGCCCTGCGATAACTAATGAAAATGCCCAGCCGAAACCGTGGCTAAAGTATTCGCCTGTGATTTTTATGATATATGTTATTAAAAATATTGACCCTCCAAAAAGGAAGATTTTGTTTTTTAAATAAACACTGATAAATATTGCCGCAAAAATCAGTCCCGGATAAATTATTTCCCAAAACATGTTTTGATCGGGCTTATATCCTCCAAGAATCAAAGCTGTAATGAAAACGCCACACATTCCAAATGCATATAGCATATTTGAAAAAACTTTCTTATCGATTTTTGAGTAATAATAACCAAGAAAAAGAAAAGAAAGGCCCAAAACCAAAGTCCTATATTCAAAGAATTTTTCAGCATCAAGAATCGGGTTATTATCTGCAATTAAGCTTGTTAAGCTGAAATAAAGCCATGAAAAAGCTGCAATCGCCAAAATATTGAAAAGATATGTTTTATAAACAAAATAAGAAATCACATATATCAATACCAAAGAAGCTGAAACAAATGCATTCACGCCCGCCGCATCAACGTCAAACCCTGCAATATCCAGAGTTACATAAAAACCAATTGGCATGAGAATTGCGGATATAAAAAAGAATGCCTGACCCGCCGCATAAATGATTTTTTCATACCTCGATAAAATGGCTCCAAGAATATATGCCGCAATTGCCGAACCAAGGCTTGCAAGAATTTTTCCAAAATCATTCATCTTATCCCAGTTCGTGAAAATCAAAATCACTATGCCCAAAATAATTATTCCGCCTCCTATAAAATACAAAATTTTGGAAATATCAAAACTGGTTTTTTCTGATTTATGACCTGCGATTCCTTCGTTGTAAGCCGCAATAAGTTCGTCTTTGGAAACCAAATTCTGCGAAGCTACAGCCTTAATCGCCTTTAACAATTCGTTTTTCTCCATATTTTAATTTGTTATTTTATCCAACCTAAAAATGTAAATGAATAATTTCTTATTTCAACATTCAACTCTTTACTTACGCTCCCGTTAATCGCAAATAAATTTCTGCCATCGTTTGAATCAAACAGGCTTGTGCGCCTGCCTTGCGCAATTGTGAAGCCATCCAAAGCGATTCTGCTTGTATCTAAGTTTAATTTCGTCGCATCTTCAAAGCTTATTTCACGCGCCTGATCTTTTGCCACATCATATAAATATAACTTTACCTCTTCTCTATTTTTATAATAATTTTGCGTCTTATCGTCATATTCCACTTTTGCAATTGTGCCATTTTCGACTTCATATATTCCGCTTGTATAACCTTCAGCGTATAAAAAATTATATGTCGGATGCTTAAATAAACCCGGCACATAAATTGCCACCGCCACAAAAATAATCATCAAAATCGGAATTGCAATTGCTGCAATCAAAGGAGCATTTTTTCTATAGTCCATATTAAAAAGTTAAATGATATTTGTATTATTTAGCGCATTTTATTTCCACCCTTTTTTCTTGAGTCCCTTTTTCGCGGCTTCCTGTTCAGCTTTTTGCTTGCTTGAGCCCGAGCCTTCACCGCATAATTCATCTTTAACATAAACGCCAACAATGAAACTTTTTGCATGATCAGGGCCTTCTTCTTTCATCACTTTATAGACCGGCATACCAAGCATTTTTTCCTGAGTGATTTCTTGAAGGCGTGATTTTGGGTCTATATGAAGCCCTTGCTCGATGATTGGAGGAAGTCGATCGAGAATGAATTTTCCGATAAATTCGTGCGCGATTTTATAACCTTTATCAAGGTAAATTGCGCCGATTAATGCCTCAACCGTATTTGCGAGAATATAAGGTTTTTCCCGACCCTTGGACATTAATTCGCCTTTACTCAAATATAAATATTTTCCAAGTTGAAGTTCAATTGCAATGTCTGCCAAGTGCGGACCTTTCACAAGTGCGGAACGCCAATCCGTCAGCGTGCCTTCGTTTTCTTTTGGATAAGATTTGTATAAAAATTCCGTTACAACAAGCTCAAGAACCGCATCACCAAGAAATTCGAGACGTTCGTTTGATCCGCCTTCACGCTTATGCTCATTTACATATGACCTGTGTCTAAAAACCGTTTCCAGAAGTTCTGAATCTCTGAATTTTACGTTAATTATTTTTTGAAGCTCTGCGTATTTGTCCATTATTTTTTAAGATATTCGCCCGTTTTTGGGTCACGATATGTGCAATGCTTAGTCATTATACTACTCAAAACACCATTTATGAATTTTGCGGAATTCAAATCCCCAAATTCCTTTGCAACTTCAATCGCTTCGTTTATTGCGACAACCGGCGGAACGTCTTTTGAAAAAAGAATTTCAAATGCGCCGAGTTCAAGAATTGCGCGATCAACCGGTGCAATTTTCTCAACAGGCCAAGCCGGCGCCATTTCTTGAATTTTCTCTAAAATATCTTTTTGATGCTTGATTGTGCCCTTTATTAAGCCCTTTGCGAACTCCGGGTCGTCAAGCTTTAAATCGCCATCCGTCAAAATAAAGTCAAAAATTTTATCAACCTTCTCCTTGTGATGTTCGTATGCGAAAAGTGCTTTCATAGCAACAATTCTGCTTGCGCGTCTCTTAAAAGCCATACTGAGTTAATTTACAATTTACAAGCTTCAATTTACATTCAATTATCAAGATTCAAAACTCAATTTACAATGAATTTACAATTTTCAATTAAGCCTTGATCTTCTTGATCACGTCTTTGCCTTTATCAAGCGGTTTTCTATCAGCGTAGCTTCCGCAGATTGGGCAGATGTGATGATTCAGCTTTACTTCGCCGCAGCTTTTGCATTTTGCGAGCGAGTATTTTTCAACAAGCTGTTTTTGTGCTCTCTTCTTGAAACCACTATATCTTTTTTTGGTTTGGCTTCGTGGAGCTTTTCGTTTGTTTGTCGGTCGTTTTGCCATTTTGTGATTGTTTAAACAATTCTTTTAATTTGAGTAAAGGTTTTTGGGTCTCGATAGATGAAATATCGACGTCGTGATTATGTCCGCAGTCGCCAAGATTCAGATTCTTACCGCATACCGCACATAGACCCTTACACTTTAAAGAGCATAGCGGAATAAGCGGAAAATGCAATAGCAATTCTTGTCGGAACAGCTCGGCGATGTCAATTGTCGCATTTTTCATATCAACAAGATACAGATCATCGGCGTCTTCAACAACGCGCGGTCGTTCAAACAAGAACTGTCTTTCGATGAGTTTGATCGAAATCTTTTGCTTAAATTTCTTAATGCATCGTGAGCAAATAACGCTTGTTTCTGCGGTAAATTTCTTTGCGGTAACGTTCACTTCGTGCTGGAGCTTCATAACTTGCACTGCAGCTGTTAATGGAATTTCATTTTTGTCGTCCAATTTAAGTGACGCATCAATATCAAATTCAACGTGCGCGCCCTCTTCGGCTTCCAAAATCGAGCCAATATTAAGTTTAAATTTATTTTTACGCATAAATATGTTTTTTAGATCAATTCCTGTTGATGCTTCCCATCAGGCGAAGAATATATATAAAAAGATTGAAAATGTCCAGATAAAGCATTAAAGCCACGTCCATCGCGAATTCGTGAGACGTATTTCTTTTGAGCATGAGCTGAAAATCCACGGCCGTATAGATGCTGAAAAGCGCAACTCCAAAGCCGGAAAATATCATTTCAAACGTATTGCTCCATGGAACAAAAATTCCGATTACAGAAACGACGATCATTCCAATTAAAAACATAAAAAGCCAGCCGCGAATTCCCGTGAAATCAACTTTTGCGGTATAGCCGATTATTGCCGATGCTGTGAACATTAATGCGGTTGCGGCGAGTGCTTTGATGATAAATAAGCCTCCGAATTCCGCTACAGTTACAGCTAAAAGAGGTGCAATCGTTACGCCGGTTATAAACGTAAATGCGGAAAAAAGAATGTAATTTATCGGACGTTTGCGCATCCACATTCGTGACGTGAAAATGAGTATTAATTCAAGTGCAAAGATCCCGTAAATGAGGCCGCGAGATGCGACGATCATTGGCAGAAAATAGAAAAATCCTGCGTATGCGCCAACCGCGGACATCAAGACCGCTAGCGCGAAATAGAACATAACTTTTCCAAAAAACGTTGGAGCAATTTTGGCTCCCGTATATTGTAAATTTGCGATTTGCATATTGTTATTGTTAATTGAATACGTATTGGAAGCATAGCAGAAAAAACGTGGAAAGCATAGCAAGTGAAGCAAGACGCAATTTAACCCTATTCCAGAGAATAGATTTTTAAAATGTCCATTTTCCGTACTAGTACGGCATCTGTACGATTTTACGTTTTATTTTTTAATAAAAAATTCCGCCCCGGGACGGGAAGTCCGACGAATTTTGGCTTAAATCAGCCGTTTTAAAAAAATTCCTTGTAATGTTTCAAGAAAATATTTACGCAATTTAAAAATTATTTTATCGCATAGAATTCCGTCACGTGACAAGCGTGGAAAACCCACCTCCGTCCCCCTATTTCTGCTTCAAATTCATGATGTCGCATTTTCCACAAATCTTTTTCCATTCTTTTTTGCGGAAATCTTGAAATTTTTTGCTATGCCAAACGGCTTGCAAATCTTCCGAACCAAGATCTCCAATATTAAAATGCGGCAACATACAACAAGGCGTGCCCTGCCCTTTTACGTTTATATAAAGATAATCTTGAACCTTTAAACATGGCTTTTGCATGAGTGTATTGAGCCCGTGAAATTGCCTTTTGAATCTGCGAAATAAAAATCCGCGGAGTCCCGAGCCAATTGAATTTTGAATGCTATTAACTTCAACGCCAAGAATGCGACCGAGCTTGAATGCTTTTTTGAGAGAACTTTGCTCTTCTCTAAAGTTTGGACGCGAGAGATTTGATAAAAATCTTGTATCCAAACGCAAAATCTCTACATTTCTGATGTGATTTCTGGCGGCAAAATTTATAACATCAAACAAGTCATTTTCACGATTTTTTTGGTTGCATGCTTGAAGCGAAATGTCCGGACTCCCTGATTCTTTTGCGCGTTTCGTGAAGTCGATAATGTTTTTTAGAGATGATGAATTCCTGTGGCCATCGCCGCTATAATCCGTGATTGAATCAACGGAAAAAACAACCTGATCAATTCCGGTTCTTATAAGTTTTTTTTGAATTTCTTCGGTTAAAATAATGCCGTTTGTCGTGATACTGACGAAGTGACCACGTTTTTTTGCCTCTTTTATTGCATTAAAAATCTGCGGATAAACAAGCGGCTCGCCCCAACCTGTGAGGTAAATCCTTTGAACGCCTTTCAGTTTTTTTAAAATTCGCAAATAAAGATCGTAATCCATGTGCGCCTCTCCTGTTTTTAGCGTTGTTCTCGGGCACATCGGACAAGCAAGGTTGCAAGCGTTTGTAATCTCAAACTGCACCTTCATTGGTGTTTTTGGAATTACGTAAAAAATCTTTTTTAGATAACGAAGCATGTGGGCCAATTATCGATTATCGATAATCAATAATCAAGCAATTTTCAGTTTACAAGATTCGATTTTCAATCATTGATTGATTTTGCGAGAATTTTAGCTTCTGCGAGAATTTTTGCAGAACCGTTGAGGGGTTCATATTTTGCATACAATTTAATTGCCAATTTAGGGTCTCTTCTTGCCGCTTCCATAATAACCTCATAAGCAAAAGGCTTGTCTAAAAATCTTGGCGAATAAATTATTATAACGTTCGGATATTCTTGCGCTATAAACAGTAAAATTTCTTTTGCAATTTTTGATTCCAAAATCGTATTAAATTCTTCCAAAATAAGCCCCGGACAACGTAAAATCGCCTTTTTTATAGACTCTAAATCATCCCCATGCAAAGTCCGCTTTAGCTCCTCCAGCTCTGCCGCGTCAATTCCTCTTTCTGAAATGAGTTTAAATTTTGGCGCGTCTCCGTCTACGGCTTGGCGTACATCTAATGCTGGCCTTTGCTTTCTTGGCGCTCTTGCAGTCGGCAATCCAGATCTCGCCGGTAAAGGCTCCACCGCTTGCATCGCATCTCTTCCATGAGCCAAACGTACTTCCGCTATTGGACGCAATTCCACGGTTGCCCTGTCTACAGTAACAGCATTTGCAATATGCAAAAAACCACCTTCATGACCCATCATCAAATTTGCCCATCCGCGATTAATCAGTGATAAAATTTCCAAACAATCTTCACGCCCTACTTCTCTTACTGCGCGTCTAACCGCAGCACTTATCCTATGATCTTCCCCTAAAAAAACTTCGCGGATTGCTCTTGCCACACCTAATTCACCGGGCCTCATCCTGAAAAGTTTCTCTGCCATATCGTCGACAGCATCGCCTCTTTGTTTTATACTTAGAGCCATAAAATAATATGTAAGCATTTAAATTGTAAAATATATTTTTCGTTATGTCAATTTATAATTTGACAAATGCCGTACCTGTTATTTATAATCGAAACCTGAATTTAAAAAAATATCATTATGAATGCAACACCCGCTGCACCATCCACAGAAAGGGCAATGATTGTCCCTGATCTGGTTCAAGGTCTTTTAGCCCATTACAAATTAAGCGACATGAATCAGCTTGGATCTAATGTCCAAATGGCTGTTCTTTCCCTAGTATCCGACTTTCAAGCGCCGAATGGTGCAATTTCAATAAATCCTATGTCAGGTAGGTTTGACTCTGATGCATATGTCGGGTCCCTCGTATTACAAAACGAAGATGGAATTCGCACTAATGCGACGATCGTAAAACAATTCGCAGATTACGTGAAATCTAAAATGCCTTACGCTAAAGTTGTTTCTGAAAACAGTTTTGCTATGGTAAATCTTGTTATTCCTCTAGAAAACGGTGTTACGGAATTAATAAAAGCCGCATGGGAGGTAGAACTTAAAAAAGCAATGAAGCGTATCCGAGAACAGGCTCTTGCAGCAATGCCAAAGGATCAAAGCCATGGTAGTGGCGTTTTCGAAAAAAGAACACGTGCGTAAAAAGTCTTCACAGAATAATCACTTCTTTTTAAACATTTTTACAACCGCCCAGAGTTTGAATATTGCGACTGGGAGCAGGATTAAAAGCGCGAGGAATCCGAATGTTTTGCGGAGAATTTTCATTGTGTATTGTAAAAAATCGTATAAAGTTAATATAATATACAAGAAGCCAAAACTCAAAACTTTATGTCAAAAGTCAAAACTGAGCCAATTAGCAAAGTTGAAATAAGCAAAAAAGCGCTGGAGCATAATATTGCGGCTTTTAAATCTTTGATTGGTAAAAATACGACACTTTGTTTTTGTGTTAAGGCGAATGCATATGGGCACGGGCTCGCTCAAGTTTCGAAAATAATTTCCGAATATAAAGATAGTGGGTCGTCTATTTGGCTGGGCGTTAATGCTGCATTTGAAGCGGAAATCCTGAGAAATGCCGGAATCAAAAATCCGATTTATATTCTTGGATATGTGCCGCTGGACCAGATTGAAGCGGCCGTAAAAATGGACGTGCGATTTGTTGTTTATAATAAAGAAACGGTTGACACCGCTGCGAAAGCTGCAAAAAAGTTTGGCAAAAAAGCGCGACTGCATTTGAAAATAGAAACCGGAAATAACAGGCAGGGCATTATGCCGGAAGATGCTGTTAAATTTGCAAAATATATTATCGCAAATAAAAATCTGGAACTGGAAGGGTTAAGCACGCACTTCGCGAATATTGAAGATACGACTGAGCATGAATTTGCTAGCTTCCAACTCGAAAATTTTAAAAAAACAATCGCGAAAATTGAAGCAACCGGAATAAAAATTAAATATAAACATTGCGCAAATACAGCGGCAACAATCCTTTTTCCGGAAACGCACATGACAATGGTGCGCGTTGGAATCGGACTTTATGGGATGTGGCCTTCAAAAGAAACTTATGTTTCGGCGCTCCAAAAAGGTCGCGGAAAAATAAATCTTGAACCTGTTTTGACTTGGAAAACAAAAATCGCGCAGATAAAAATAATTCCGGAAGGTTCATATATTGGCTATGGATGCACATATAAAACGACTGCAAAAACGAAAATCGCGATAATTCCGGTTGGTTATTATGACGGCTATGATCGCAGACTTTCAAATAATTCTTACGTTTTGATTCACGGAAAACGCGCGCCAATTTGCGGACGCGTTTGCATGAATATCATTATGGTTGATGTGACGGATATTCGCGATGTGAAATTGGAAGATGAAGTTGTTTTACTTGGAACGCAGAAAGTTGGTGGCGGCAAAAACGGCGCAAAATCGCACGCCGAAACCATTTCCGCGGAACAAATGGCCGGATGGTTTAATACGATTAATTATGAAGTTGTGGCGAGGATTAATGAGCGGATACCGAGGGAAATTTCTAAGCTCTAAGTGCGCTAATTTCTATGAAAATTCTAATATCTAATTTCTAAAAAAGGGCCGAATACGAGATCCAGCCCTTATATTGATTTTATAAATATTCGCCCGCTTATTTCCTATATAATTCTTCGAAAGCGTTTTTCAACTCTTCAATTTTTGGCATTATTTCATCCAAGGCGTCGTAGTTTTTCGCATCACAAGCGCTAACACCTTCTGCGAACAAAACTTTCATTTCTTCGGCTGCCGCAACAGCTTCTTCGCCCATTTTGCTAACCTTTTTTGGAAGCGCGTCTACTGATTTTTTATTACTTTTAAGACCTTTACACATACCAATCTTGTCATATACATCATTCATACTTTCTCGAATTTCATCCATTGAATCGCGAAGTGGCTGCAAAGTATCTTCAAATAAACTTTGCATAAAATCACCGCCTTCCATATCCTCTTCTGACAATCCTTCTGTTGGATTTTTTTCAAGAGCCAAAAGTTGATTTAAAACGTCCTGCATTGAATTAACAATATCGTCAGGCATTTTGTTTTTCTTAGCTTTTGTTATTTCTCTTGCAACTTCTTTATTAAATTTCTTAACTTCTTTTGTGAATTTCATAAGCCCTTCACAAGTCCCCATCTTTGGCATAACTTGGCTCATTTTATCCATCAATGATTCATCTTCCTCTGAATTTGGGCCACCTCTAAGGTTTTCGAGCTTTGTGCGAAGAGCATCCAATTCTTCTTCAGTTGTTGCCTTTGCCTTCTGGAGCTCTGTTAAAGTTGCTTTTGCCCCGTCAATAAGAGTTTTTGCCTCATCTATAACCGGGCACGCTACGCCCTTTACTTTTTTTGCCATTTTATCGACCTCTCTCTTCATTCTTACGATTTCATTGAGGAAATTTTTTGCTTCACGTTGAATATTTTTCACTTCCATTTTAACTTGCTTTTCATCCATCTGATATTGTTGTTTATCAAAATCTTCCCGGTTTTCGCCTTGATTGCTTTGATTGAAATTCTGGCTTTGATCAGAAGTTTGAGTTGAGTCGTTCATCGGCGCAGGCTTCATTCCCCATGACTCACAGTAACCACCTTTATCGTCTTGAACCCACTTTCCGTTGCATGGTTTATCCGTAGAGCCTTGCTGTTGATTTTGAGGCTGATATCCTTGATTTTGCTTATCATCTTGCCCTTGCTGCATCATTGGCTTATACGGCTGTGGTTGAAAATTTCCATCTTGACCTTGCATTGGACGATTTTCATATTTCATGTTGTTTGGACCTTGATTATTTGAATCAAATTCTCCTTGCATTGGCTCAAACTTTTTACCATCGTTGCCCGGCATAAAGTTATTGCCCGAACCTTGCATTGAACCCTGATCTTGCCTTGGGCTTTGATCCATTCTTGGGCCTTGATTACCAAAGCCGCCGCCTTCTCCGCCCGATGGAGGCGCGTTATCCGACTCTTGAGCTAAAAAAGGCCCAAACATAAACGTCTGGATATAAGCTCCAACAGGAACAGACAGCGTCAATGTTGATATGATGACAACTGCCACGGTTAAACTCGCGAGTTTTTGGTTTTTCATTTTTATTTTGGTTATATATATAAATTATACGTCATTTTGGTTATTTTGTCAATGGTGTTTTGACAAAGTCGCGACTAAAATTTAGATATGAAAAAATTAAACCTTGGAATCATCTTTGGTGGTCGTAGTGGCGAGCATGAGGTTTCGCTTGTTTCTTCAAAATCGATTATTTCGCACGTTGATGCAAAAAAATATAATATTTTTAAAATTAAGATAACGCAGGATGGAAAATGGTTTTTGGAAGATAAAAAATCTATACCGGTTCTTATAAATCTTGCGCCTGAAAAAGGAAAACTTATTTTGGCTGACAAAAGCGGTAAATCACTTTGCGACCTTGACGTTGTTTTTCCTGTTTTGCACGGACCTTTTGGAGAAGATGGCACGATTCAAGGGCTTTTTGAGATGGCAAACGTGCCTTATGTTGGATGCGGAGTTATGGCTTCCAGCGTTGCAATGGATAAGATCACAACTAAAAAATTGCTAGATAAAGCCGGTGTTCCAAATTCAAAATACATGTGGTTTACGCGTGAATATTTTGCAAAAAATTCCGCGGCGGTTATGAAAAATATTATTCATGAAATTCGTATTCCATGCTTTGTTAAACCTTCAAGAATGGGATCCTCTGTTGGAATTTCAAAAGTTAAACACGAACGTGATCTTGAAAAAGCAATAAAACTTGCATGCGAATATGACAGCAGAATTTTAGTCGAAAAACATATAAACGGTCATGAAATTGAATGTGCGGTTCTTGGTAACAGCAATCCAAAGGCTTCGACTGTGGGCGAAATTATTCTTGGTGGAGAATTTTATGATTTTTATGATAAATATGTGAATGGAAAATCGCGCGGCGAAATTCCTGCAAAAATTTCTCCAAGATTAAGTGAAGAATTCCAATTGATGTGTTTAAAAACTTATCGCACGCTTGATTGCGCTGGAATGGCGCGCGTTGACGGATTTCTATCAAAAGATGATAACGCGCTTTATATAAATGAAATTAATACAATCCCCGGCTTCACTTCAATCAGCATGTATCCAAAAATGTGGGCTCATGCGGGAATTCCTTATGAAAAATTGATTGAGGATTTGATTGCGCTGGCTTTTGATGCGCATAAAGAAAAAAACAAGAATAAAGTAAATTTCAGCTCGAAGTCGGATTGGTTTAAGAAATAATCGATTTCATAAAACCTGCGAAAAGAGGATGTGGCTCTGTTGGCCTTGATAAAAATTCCGGATGATATTGAACTCCGACCATAAACTTATGATCTGTTACTTCAATGGCTTCAACCAATGATTTGTCTTCATATACGCCTGCGATAACCGCACCTGCTTTTTCCAAATCTCCGGAAAATGCATTATTGAACTCCAATCTATGCCTATGTCTTTCTCTGATCATGCCGCCTTCCGGCATCCCATATGCTTGTGCGTACCTCGTTCCCGGCATTACCTTGCATGGATAACCTCCAAGTCTCATGGATCCGCCTTTAATAGCATCCAGCTGTCCCGGCAAATAATGAATTATATATTTATCCCTTGGAACCAATCCTTTAACGTCAAATTCCTCTGACGTCACGCTTGAATCACCGCGAGCTTTTCTGCCCATTTCTATCGCCATAACGTGCATGCCAAGACAAATTCCAAGATACGGCTTGCCTCTCATTCGCGCATATTCGGCAACCGATATCTTACCTTCTGTGCCTCGTACGCCAAATCCTCCCGGCACTAAAATTCCACCTGCATTTTCAACCATTTTCCATTGGGCATCATCTCCTTTTTCCAAAAGCTCTGAATCCACATAATTTACGACGACCTTTCTGCCGATTGCCGCTCCACCCGCCTTCAAAGCCTCTGTAACAGACAAATAGCTATCACCAACATCGGTATATTTTCCAACAATCGCAACCTCCACTTTTCTTCTGGCTTTTAACAACACCCCTACAACTTTTGCCCATTGTTTAAGGTCAACATTCTCAAGTGGCAAACCTAATTTCTCTCTTAAAATCCTTGAAATTCCAAATTTTTCGAGATGTAGTGGAGTTTCATAAACAGCTTCCATGTTCGGCACCGGTATAACATTTTCCGGATTAATATTTGCAAATTGAGCTATCTTATCAAGACTGTCTTGCCCAATTGGAACATCTGCTCTAGCAAAAATCATGTCTGGGCTTATGCCGCTTTGCTGAAGCATTCTTGTCGCAACTTGAGTTGGCTTTGTCTTTAATTCCCTTGGCGCTTGCAAATATGGCACATATGTCACCATCGCAACCGCAGTATCTTTTTCCGGCATCTCACATCTAAATTGTCTTATTGCTTCCAAAATCGGCGCCGCTTCTATGTCTCCAATCGTTCCGCCAATTTCCACAATAACGCAATCCGCATCTGATTTTTCCCCAACCTCTCTAATCCTTCTTTTTATTTCATCTGTTATATGCGGGATAACCTGAATTGTACGACCGAGATAGTTGCCTTTTCTCTCGCCTCCCAAGACCTCATCATAAACTTGACCCATTGAAACAGACGATTCCTTTGGTAAATTTTCGTCTATAAACCTTTCATAATGACCCAGGTCAAGATCTGTTTCCGCTCCATCGTCAGTTACAAAAACCTCGCCATGCTGAAGTGGGCTCATTGTTCCGGGGTCAATATTGAGATACGGATCTATTTTTTCTATTACCGGCTTTAATCCCGCTGATTTCATTATTCTCCCTATAGATGCAGCCGTTATACCTTTTCCTATAGACGAGCAAACCCCTCCAATAACAAAAATGTATTTTCTTCTTTTTGCCTCATCGACAGATACAACTCTTGAAGCACCTCCTTCATGTAAACCCCCTGTTTCCATTGACTAATTTTTATATAGGGGTGTATTTTAATCTATTTTTTTGAAAAAATCTAATAAAAATTCTATACCTTCAATTATACGTTTATTGCAAATATCCTCCGGCTGTATATGCGAGAATCCTTCCGGTCTAATATCTCTACATAAAAAGCTCTTATATTTCTTTTCAAATTCCTTTGTAAGCTTATATGCAAGCCCCTGAAGTGGTTCACGGGATTTTTTGTAAGTATCGCGCCCATACATTAAAGAAAGCACCATTAGCCCTGCGTCGAGGATTCCGCATTGTGCGCCCGCGCGACCTCCTCCGTTCATGAAAGACGAAGCTTTTAACAGTTCTTTACTCTCTTTTATGCCAAGCTCTTTCAGCAAAACTCTGAAAACCGTTTCGCCGCAATTATAGTCTTGCGCAAGAAGCTCGGCAGCATATGATTTAAAGTTTTTTCTCTGCATATTTTTAGCGAGGTTGCATCCCGTTCACTATTGTATCAAACTCCGTTGTTCTTATAACATTTGTTGGACAATTTTCCAAATAATATCTTAAAAGTTCTGCATGAAAATTATCATCAACTTGTTCTTCTGCGCCTTTTTTACCGCCTTGATTTGCATAAGCTTGGAGCTCTATTGTCGCCACACTTGCATCTCCTTCTTCGCCTGCGCCTTGACCTTCTTTTGATCCACATTCGCCTGTCACCAAACAACTTACACATCCCTTTCCTCCGCTCGAACACATTTGAGACAACCACTGCCTAAGTCTTTGATTCCTGAACAACGTAAGATTTTCCACCAATCCATCCATGATATTTCCAAGTCTTTTATTCGAATCACCAACGTGGCGCTGGCATGCAAACATATCTCCGTTTGAAGTTACACAAATCGTTGAAATCCCTCCCTCACAAAGAGATGGTGAATTTGTCACGGATTGTGCGATTGAAAACTTCCAATGCCCTGTTAGCTCCATATCAAGTTCTTTTGCTTTTTCGTGAGTTAATCTTACGATATCCATTTTTTCAGCCGAAGTTAAATCTCTAATGCCAATATCTCCGGCAAAATCGGGCACGTGCATAAAACTATAACTCAGCTGATTTATTCCCAATTCATTTTTTATATATTCCATAAGCTCTGCAATTTGATCATTATTTCTTGAAGATATAACCGTATGAGGACATACATAAATTCCCGCTTCTTTTAAACGTTTCATGCCTTCTATTACGAGTTTATAAGTTGGCTTTCCTCCGCGTAAAGGCCTTTGTGCATTATGAGCGTCTTCATCACCATCAAGACTCACTATCATAAATAATTTTTCAGCAAATGGTTTGAGAGCTTCAACCGTTTTTTCGTTACACAAAGTGGCATTTGTATTTATTACAAACTTCACATCCATTCCTTTTTCCTTGGTTTTTTCGTCAGCGTACTTGAGCGCATCTAAAAGCAATTTTCTGTCAAAAAATGGCTCTCCTCCAAGTAAGCGCAATTCAATTTCTTTAATACCAACAGCCTGTGCTTGTTCAATAAATTCGTCGATTGTTTTTTTGATAACTTCCGGAGACATCGTTCTTTTATTATCATGCCTTATATGCTCCGGGACATAACAATGCGCGCAATCCATATTACATGCATCAGATGTAAATAAATAAAGCGCTCGAGCCTTAAAAGTCCCTATTCCCTCAGGTATTTCCGGATGCTTTTTTTCAGTCATTTGCTCATCGTCGACAACCAGTCCAAGTCTTATAAGCTCGTCAACAACTCTCTCCGCCTGTTCTTCATATTCTTCGCCTAATAACCCAATAAACTCCATGCGATCTCTTTCCTCCTTTAACATCTCGAATATTATTCCTTGCTCTTCCGTTAATTCCACAAGTCCACCCTTTTCCATGTTAATAACTCTTAAAACCGGCACGCCATCCTCTTTGTAGACACCTTCCATCAAATTTTGAGACTGTTTAAGCATATTTTAATTTGGTTATTTACTGTTTAATAATACGTGCTCCGGCCTTGCCAACATATCTTGTGGTATAAATTCAAGACATCGATTCCACCATGCATCGTTAAAAGGAGCTGTATGAAAAACCGTTAGCCCGCCTTTATTATCCTCATTCCCATCTTCTTTTTCTTGCAACATTCTTTGGACCACATAAGGCAAAGGATTAAATGTTTTCCATCCGAGATGATGATCTCTAAGAACATCTCTTATCGCTTGTTCCGCTAAAACAAAATGTGTGCAACCAAGCACTATAGCCAATTCATCAACCTGCACACCCCTTCTATCAACTTCTTTTTTCATTCGATCGACGGACTCCTCAATCGCTACAATTGTTTTTGCTCCGCTCGCGCCTTCACTTTCAATCACCGTTTCCAGCCCATTCCCTTCCAATGGAGCAACTCCCGCTTGATGATCGCTCAAACCTCTTTGATAGGCACCTGAATTTATAGTCGTATTTGTAGCAAAAATTACCAATGCCGTATCACTCAAATTATCCCTTACCGCTTGAATTGTATCGATTATAGGCCCTTTTATAGACATGTCCGAATCTTCCGGCAAAAGACCCTCTGTCATTGCTGTAACCGTATTGCAACCCAATATTATTTCTGAAACACCTCTTTTTTTTAAAAACTCCGCAACTTGAAGAAGCCATTTTGCGGCTGTTTCTCTTGGATTTACGCCATATGGAAAACGACCATTATCTGTAAAAAAATGCACGTCTCTGCCTGGATGTTTTGCGTGGATTTCTTTTACGAGAGCCAATCCGCCCATCCCTGTGTCAAAAACCGCTAATGGTGAAGAATTTGTAGTTTTCATTGTTTTCTTGTACCAAAACTAACACCTAAACACATTGTATCGTTTCTAACCATGCTCCCTCTATATGAGCATGTTGAAAATGTCATGCCCCTGTCTTTAGCCATTGTTCTCACCATGTTAAGAAACCTTATTCTTTCTTCGTTTTCTATATATAAATCTCCCCTCACCTGATTGATCGGTGACCCATCTTCTCCAAAATAAGCTGTGCGTATTTTTTCAATCTCAGCTGCCGGCAATACTTTTTGCATATAAGCCCATAAATCAGGAGTCAATCTTAATATCTCAGCCGTTATGTGATCAACGTTTGATTCTGCCGCAGACTCTATTATTCTTCTCATGTTATCGGCAGTATTTGTAATGCCCGGAATTACCGGATCAATTTTTAACACAGTTCTAACTTGAGCATCCGACACCTCTCTAAGTGCCGCAAATCTAGACTCTACAGGAGAAGCTCCCGGTTCGAGCATTTTTCTAATATCATCATCCGCGCTAACGATCGACATGCACACATTGCATTCAACTCCTTCAGCTGACATTAAATCCAAGTCTCTTGTAACAAGATCTGATTTTGTAATAACGAAAAAAGGCCTTTTTTCTTGAATCAACATCTCTATTGTTCTTCTTGTAATTCCAAGCCTTTCTTCTGCGGGCTGATAAGCATCCGTCCATGGCGAAAGATAAACAGGCATTCCATACGCAGCTCTAGGCAATGCTCTTATCTTTTTCCTCAATACTTCCGGAAAATCAACTTTTGCTCCAATCACCCTCGACTCATCCGCTGAATTATGCGTAGATATGCAATAAGCACAGTCATGCGCACAACCCTTGTATGGATCTGCCGCAACGTAGCATGGGCAACTTGGATATTTACCCATATCTCTTTCACCATCTTTAGACACATCGCTTTGGGTTTCCTCAACCGTGAATACTTTATCCGTTGTACTCATATGTTTATTATTTAATGATTTAATATTCTTCTTGCATAATATTGCACCCCTTTAGTCACGCTCGAAATACGCTCTGAAATCGTTTCCGGCTTTTCCAAATCATACGCTCTAAATTTTTCCGGATTCTTATGTCCAAGCGCTTTCGCAAACGCATAAACAGAAGCCCTTAAAAGACCTCTGTCCATTGTTAAAGGCGGAGTAACGCGTATAACGGTGTTTTTCCCGGAATGGGTTGAGTTTGTCCATACACCTTCTATCTTTTTGCCCCTATATACAAAACTCGATTCTCTAAATTTTTGACATATATTTTCCGTATCCAGCGCTGTTACTTCTATGCCTATCATAAGCCCCATCCCTCTAACTTCTTTTACATAAGGCAAGTCTTTGCAGACCTCTCGAAGTTGCTCGATAAAAAATCCTCCATTTTCCCTGGAAGCATCACGCAGCCGCCTATCCTCCATTTCCTTTAAAGATGCTCTCATGATTGCGCATGCTATTGGCGACCCTCCAAATGTTGAGCCATGCTCTCCCGGTCTAATCAAATCTCCATATTCTTTCTTCATAAGAACCATGGATGCCGGCAAAATTCCTCCGCTTAAAGACTTTCCAAGTGCCGTAAAATCGGCTTCAACTCCAAAATTATGCTGTGCGAGTAAAGCGCCGGCCCTTCCAAGTCCACACTGAACTTCATCCAAAACCAAAAGCACATTGTGCTCATCGCAAAGTTGCCTAACTTGTTTTAAATAATTTTCCGGAGGAACGTTCACTCCCCCTTCTCCTTGAATTGGTTCAAGCATTATTGCATAAACGTCATCATCTTTTAATGCTTCTTTTATGTCGTCTATGTTGCCAAATTCAACCATTCTCATTTCTTGCTCCATTGTTAATGGCGCGAATGGATCTTTATATTCCGGAGACGATGACGTGGCTTTTGCCCAAAAACTTCTACCGTGAAAATTTCTTTTTGCAAAAATAACTTTCGGAGTCACTCCTTTTTCTCTCATTTTATTTCTACGCTCTTCAAAACGAGGATGACGATTGAATGCCAATTTAGCCAATATACACGCCCCTTCGCTTGCTTCGCATCCGGAATTCATTGGAAGCATTTTATAATTTGGACCAAACAGTCTTGTGATTTCACCTCCAAGCAAAGCCAGCTGCGGACTTTTTCTTGCTCTTGATAAAACTGATGACATTGCCTGAGCCCAATTAGCCGCTCCTGTTATTCTTGCATTTCTATTTCCCAGATTATTCGCTGAATATGCGCTTTGAAAATCAGCCCACTGGCGACCGTTCTTACCGTAAATAAAATCCCCCTCAGCCCTTTCAATGAATATATTTGGCGGATTATAGTTTTTTACCACGCCTCCTGACTCCATCTTTTCCAGTTCGTCCGCTGAAATTTGACTATCCCGAACAAGCCAACTTATAAAAGATGCCATTTCCTCAACGGCTATTTCACCTCTGCCTAATGCCAATCTCCCTAAATCCTTTAATCGATATATAGCACCATCTATGTTTTCCATAATCGCGCTAAAATTAAATATTGGTAAACCACTATATTGAGCCATTGCGCATAAGTCAATCCTGTAAATAGAGTTACATCACTTTTTGACTATGATGGCTATACGTAAAATACCTTTGACTTAATGTTTGTCCATGTTTATAATTGTATCCTTTAATAAAAACAACATGAACGCAATTAGATCATTCAATACTGCTGATGGAAGCCGCGATGCCGGTTTACAGGTCGATGTAGCTTACAAAGACGTCTGCTTAGAAGAATTTCGGACATTTTTGAATTGTCACACAGAAGGCGGTGAAGTGAGGGGCTATAGTGGCGCCGTAACTGCCTTGGGACGCCTCGTAAATCACGTTATTCAAAAAGCCGAATCCGTTGGATTGATTCCCGCATTAGAATGGGCTCGCGATGCTTTAAAAGAAGCGGTCGCTTCTGATGAAAGATATGCGGAAGTTAATGTCGATGAACTATTTGCTTCATTCATAGCAGACGTTTATGTTGAACTGCATAATAGAAGCGCTGATGTGACGGCTATGCGCAGACATGTTATGAGTGAAGTTCTGCAAAACACAAGCGTTTAATAATAAATTTTCGCCATAATCAGCTTGCGAAAATATACGCGCACGAATAATATAAATGCATGGGATTTTTCTCGTCGTCTTTGCGTAGAAGAGGGAATTTTTATTTGGCGCTTGATATCGGAACCGATGTCGTAAAAGCGCTCATTTGCAGTAGTGAAGGCACAAAAGGGCGCGTTATTGGTGTTGGAAAGTGCTATCAAAAAGTTGGAGACATGCAAAGTGGCGTTGTAATGGACATCGCGAGCGTTATTCAAAATTGTCATAGTGCGATTAATGATGCGAAAAGAATTGCGAATGTAATTCCGGATAAAATGGTAATTGGGATTGCCGGAGAGCTTGTTAAAGGCGCGACTTTAAGTATGCATTATACAAGGCGCGAGCCGGATACGAAGATTGATTTGGCGGAATTAAAAAATATTGTTCATAAAATTCAGTGGAAAGCTTTTGATCAGGTGCGTGCGCAATTGGCCTTTGAAACAGGTTATAATGAAATTGACGTTAAACTTGTTAATGCGGCGATTGCGGACGTGACGATTGATGGATATCGCGTTAGCAACCCGATTGGATTTCAGGGAAAAGATGTGATTATCAGCATATTTAATGCGTTTGCGCCGCTTGTGCATTTTGGCGCACTTCAAACAATTGCGTCGGAATTAAATATGGAACTTTTGGCGATTTCCGCGGAACCTTATGCGGTTGCAAAATCCCTTGGCGAAACCGAGAGCATAAATTTGAATGGAATTTTTATTGATATTGGAGGCGGAACAACTGACATTGCGATTGTTCGAAACGGCAGAGTTGAAGGAACGAAAATGTTCACAATTGGTGGCAGGACTTTCACGAAAAGACTCGCGCAAAGTTTGAATGTTTCTTTCACGGATGCGGAAAGAATAAAAATCGCATACAGCACTGATAAACTGGAAAAACATTCAGAAAAACTTGTTCGTGATGCAATGAAAGGCGATAGCGATGTTTGGCTTACAGGAGTCATTTTAACGCTTAGTGAATTTGAACAAATCGACATGCTCCCATCAAAAATATATCTATGCGGAGGTGGCTCGCTTTTACCTGAAATAAAAGAAATTCTGGAAGGTCGCGAATGGGTGAAAACATTACCTTTTGTAAGAAAGCCAATCGTAAATTTCATGACGCCAAAAATGGTTGAAAATATGACTGACGATACAAAACTTTTGACTGAAACAAATGATGTTACGCCTTTGGCATTAGCAAATATTGCGCTAGAATTTATAGGAGAAGAATATGTGCTTTCAAAATTGCTCAAAAAAGTTGTAAGACTTATGCAAATATAAAACATGACAGACAAAACCTCACAATCAGAAAATCTTGCACCGGAAGAAAAAATCGTTCCCGCAAAAAAAATTATTTATGCGGAAATAGACGATGAAGTCACGACTATTTTTGATCGTGCGCATGAGACAAAAATGAATGATATTTACATTGTTGCGCCAAAACAAGCAATGATCTTCCAAAGCCTTGTAAATCTCAAAATCTTGAAAAAGAAGATCGAAGATTTGGGCAAAAAAATGTCAATTATAACGAGTGATACAAACGGGATTCATCTGTGCGGACAAATTGGCGTGCCTGTTTATAATCGCGTTGATTTGGGAGGATTGCCAATTCTTTCACAATGGAAAAATAAAGATGATAAAGAAATTAAGATAAGTCCCTTAAAGGCGTCTGTGAACACAATGGAAGATGAAACTCCAATGCGACTCTCCAGCAAAAAAGTTTCGATTGTTGATTTGATTGGGCGTGGAAGCAAACGCGAAAAGCCTTCAATGATGCCAAAAGGATTTAATATTTTTAAAAGAAAAAGCAGTCATGAAGACGTTGTGCCGGTGACTGATCCTGTTAATCGAAAACTGGTTTTGATTGCGCCAAATAAACAAGCTCTCGTTGCTCTTATTTCAATCAGCGTCGTTGTGCTTTTGATAATTGCGTATATCGCCTTGCCGGGAATTACGATTTATATAACGCCAAAATCGAGCGTACTTGAACAGTCTTCAAATGTTTTACTTTCTGATTATGCAAAAAATAAAGGTGAAGTCGATTCGCATCAGCCGCGCGTTCTTGCAATGCATCAAATCACACTGGCTGTGAAAAAAACGAATTCATTTTCCGCAACAGGAAAAATCTTTAAAGGGTCTAATGCATCAGGAAAACTCACGATTATAAATAATACGACCAGCGCCAGACCTCTTATTGCAAAAACAAGATTTCAAAACGCGGACGGCGTTGTTTTCCGAATTCAATCCCCTGTTGTTGTGCCGAAATCCGATGGCGTTAATCCCGGAAAACTTGAGGTTCCGGTTTTTGCCGATGAATTTGATGCAAATGGAAATGTGATTGGAGATCGCGGAAATCTTGGGCCAACCAAATTTATTTTGCCGGCACTCATGGGAAGCACGCAACAGCAGCTATATGGGGAAAGTTCGACTCCAATGACCGGCGGAAAAAGCGATTTTAGTAAAAAAGTTTCCAAAGAAGATTTAAAAACCGCGACTAAAAATATGAAAACGATTTTGATAAATACCGCTGCGGATGAGCTTGTAAAAGCGGTTGGTGAAAAAAATTCGTCTCTTGCCGATAAAATGAAATTTGACTTGGTTAATAATAAATTCGCGATTGATATTTCCGAACCAAGGGTTAGTGTTGATGAATCTCTTGAAGAAAAAATCCAGGATCAATTTGATGTTTATGGTGAAGTTGATTTGAAGGGCTATTACTTTAATAAAACCGAGGTTCTTGAAATCTTGAAAGCGGAAATAAAGACAAAACAAAGTCCGCAAAAAAGAATCGCAAGAATCGATGAAGGATCACTCAGCTATAGAGTTTTTGATATTGATAAAAATACTGGACACATCAAAATAACGGCTACAATTAAAGCTGCGGAAGAATTTGATTTGGACGCTTCTCAAGAACTTGGCGCGCAATTGGTGAGAAAAATAAAAGAAAATATAACTGGCAAAAAGATTAATGATGCAAAAGACTTTGTGAGAAATTTGCCTGAAGTTGAAAAAGTCGAAACAAAAAGTTGGCCGGCTTGGGCGCCGACTGTGCCTTCTATACCCGACAATATCACGGTGGAAATAATTCGATAATTGGTAATTCTTTTCGTTCATCCGATTCGGCTTTTGATCCATCTTTGGCTCGTTTCGTTCGAATTGCTATTCGGCTACGCCTAACGCAATTCAGCTTTCAGATACTTCAACTTCGCCAAGATGGATACCTCAAAAGCCTCATAGTCTTCACTCAAAGAAATTACCAACTATCAATCCTGTCCCACCATTTACTTGACGGTTAATTGCCAAACGCCGTCCCAGTTCCATGGCGGATGGTTTTTGATAAAGGCCTCGCAGCGGGAAATATAGGTTTTGGATGGGCCGTCGTCCGGATAGACTTTTAGGGCTTCTTCAAAGGCGGTTTTTGCTTCTTCGAATCTGCATTCACGATATAAGGCGAGCGCTTTTTCAAATGCGGATTTTAAATTTGTGCCGATTTCGGAAAAGTTGTTTTTCTCAGCCATAAGCTCGTAAATATGAATTGGCTTGAGCTTTCCGACAACGCGAATCAAATCAATTTCACGGAAAATAAATTTATCTTTTGTAAGTTCATATGTTGATTCGGAAACGATTATGTTTGTGCCAAATTGTTTATTTGCGGATTCAAGGCGACTTGCTGTGTTAACCGTATCGCCAATAATCGTGTAATCAAAGCGGTTTTCCGATCCAAGGTTACCCACGACTGCTTGGCCGGTTGAGATCCCCGTGCGAAAATTTATCATTTGAAAATTGCCGATTTTTAAGCTGTTATTAAGTTCTTCTAGAGCGCGACGCATTTCTAAAATTGTTCTGCACGCAAGTTCAGCGTGATTTGCCTGATCGATTGGAGCGTTAAAGAAAGCCATAATTGCGTCACCTTCAAATTTATCTAGAGTGCCGCCATGCGCCAAAATAACTTTCGACATCGCGGAAAAATATTTATTCAAAATGTTTGTAACCATTTCCGGTGGAAGAAGTTCGGAGTATGAAGTGAAGCCTTCTATGTCAGTAAAAAAGACTGTAAGTTCTTTCTTTTCTCCGCCAAGTTTTAACATTTCCGGATGCTTGATTATTTCGTTTACAACCGATTCATTAACGTAATGGCCGAATGCATTTTTGATCGCTGATTTCGCCTTATACTCGGCAAAATATCGATAAATCAAACTTGAAATATATGCGAGCAAAATAGATAAATATGGATAAACCATGTCTGCAATTTCGGCGGAATTATTTGTTTTATCAAACAGGTATTTTGCATATAAAAAGTGCAGGCCTGAAAGAATAATTATTATCAAAATTCCTGCAGCAAAGTGAAAATTCGTCGCGAATAAAATCGTAATAGCGGCTAAAATAAAACAAATCGCGAGCGTCATGACCTTACTTTGCGGAAGCAAATAATCTTTGTTTAAAATTGTTTCGATCGCCTGCGCCTGGATTTCTACACCCGGCATCGGAGTTGAAGTTGAAATCGGCGTATATTGCAAATCCTGAAGCGACTTTGCCGTTGCGCCAATCATGACTATTTTATCTTTGAATTCGGACGGATCGACTTTGCCGTTATAGACATCAGTGAAAGAGAATTTTTTGAAGCGAGAGGTGCCGGCCGCGCCTTTATAATTAATAAGCATGCCGTTATCGGACGGCGTTGAGCCTGTCGGATACGCGATATTTGGATATGCAAATTGCGCTATAGCAAGCGGCAAATTAAGATTTGGATCTTCTTTATATATCACTGCCAATGGAATTCTTCTGACGACATTATCCGCATCGGGAAGAACGCTTATGTTGCCGTTTTGTGCACTTTTGCGAATTATTTCAATCGGATTAATTATCGACGTTGCTGTGAGATAATTTTGCGGTTTTTCAGTTTGAATAACTGCATTTTGCGCGATAAAAACATTGTCATATTTTCCGAGTTCATCTGCGAATTCGATGTCATCCGGATGGTCATCTTTAAATATAAATGAACTTAAAAAATCCACAAAATCTTTTGCGTTTTCGGGAGTGAGACTTTTGATTTCGTTAAATTTCGCTTTCATCGCATCTTCCGGAATTCCGCGAGTGCGTGTGGAAAACAAGATATCGAAAGCGACGGCTTTTGGAGTGCCTTTTTCGATTTCATTAAGCACTTTTGCGTAAAAAGTTCTGCGCCAGTTTTGAAAACGGCCAAGGCCGGATGCGTCATCAAGACTTTTATTATCGATTTCGACGATAACAATATTTTGGCTTAAATCTGCAGTTTTTTGATATAAAACGTTTTGAAGTTTAAGGTTCCAAGATTTAAGTGCGCCGGAAAAAATCCCCGCAGAAACGAGCACGGAAACCAAAACAAGCATGCCGGCAAGCGCCAAAATTTTTGTTTTTATTTTTTGCATAATAATTATTGCGCGAATCGTGCGCTTATTATCGTAACTTTTAGCCGCGCCCGATCGCACGTTTTTTACAACAATATCATGAAATTATAGCATACAAATGCGGAAAATGCAAGAATGGGAGTGCTGACTACGTGATTGAATGGACGGACAAACGCGCTAACAAACCAGGCCGCCCCGGGGCGGGAAGTCCGACAAATTTTGGCTTAAATAAGCCATTTTTAAAAAAATTCTTGTAATGTTTCAAAAAAATATTACGAAATTTCTGATTTATCACATAATAAAGAATTCCATTTCGAAATGAGCTCAGGAAAATTTGCGCAAACATATAGCTATGTTTCGATATAAATTTTTGCCGCGCGGCAAGCGTAAATCAATTCGCAAGATCGGAATTTAGCGATTTATTTACCATCAAGCACTCTTCGAACTGCAACCCTGGCCATGTGTGCCCAATATGTTGGTCCGCCGAATCTTTTTGCCGCAATAACTCCGGCCATGGCAAGCATCAAAGCTGCGCTTGATAGGTCGCCTGCGTGAATGCGCGTATTGACCGCACAACCGCCGCCACCGCCTTTTTCGGCTGGTTCGACCGTGAATGTGTCGCCTTCTGCGTCGTCACCCGCCAGCCCTTCATCGCCGCCTAAAACGTCTGCTTCTGCGTTGCCTTCGCCAGCGACTTCTTGAACAGCCTCCTCGATAGCTTCTTGAATAACTTCTTGCGCTTCGGCTGGTGGGAGCTCCGGATTTTGTTCTGGATTTGGCTCCGGTTTTGTTTCGGCTGTGTCAACGCCTTCCACCGTATCAACACCTTCAACAACTTCTCCGACCACTTCTTCAACGACATCCGGATCAGCGGCTTCAATAACCTCTGCAGGAAGTTCAACCGGAGTTTCAGGCAACTGTTCCGGCTCCTGATCAACAACTGTTACTGTTTTTTGTGTATGAATTCTCATCCATGTTCCGGAAATAGCAAGTGCGACACCTTCATCGCCTGTCTGCCCTTGATATGGCTCATCGGATTGTGGAAAATCGACTCCTGCTGTACCCGCATTATCCGCGGAACCTTCGCCCATTTCGATTGTGAAATCTGTTCCTGCGGGAATAACAACTGTCATATTTTCAGATGCAGATCCTGTGCTTGTGATGACAACGTCTGATTCTTCCGGAACGGAAACTGTTGTTTCGTTGCCTTGGGTAATCACATCCGCGTCTCCATAAACCGTATGACCCGGAGTTGTCTGAACATCGGCTGAAGTGCCATAAAGTTCTTGAGTTGAAACTGAAACATCAGCTGAATCTTGGCATGCATCGCCGATGCCTGTACCGGTTGTATCAAACTGTGAAGGATTTGGGACGGTTGGGCAGTTATCGACAGAATCAATTACACCATCTCCGTCTTGGTCAATAACAGCTTCACATGCATCTCCGACTCCATTGCCGTCCGTATCGAGCTGATCGTTGTTTGGAACGGCTGGGCAGTTGTCGTCGATTTCATTGATTTTATCACTGTCTGTATCCGATGTGTTTGTAAATGAAACAATCCCATCATAGCTGATACCTGTGACGACTGAGCTTGTAACGCCATTGTTTGTATCGAAAACAAAGTGAACCATTTTTGTTTTTCCACCTGTATTTTCCTTTTGTGCGATGTCTAGAACATTTGGATTAACACTTGAAAAGCCGCCAATCATTGTTCCGCAGTTTGGAACTAATGCGTGGAGGACGTCTTCAGAAACTGCAACCTTGACACCGGCGGATGGATTGGAGATGTCGAGGGAGTAGATGTTGTCGTTCATGCCAGACATAAACCAAAGTTCGCTTGTTCCTGGGCGGACGCCGAACACTGTTTGCAATGTCGCTATGTCGACAGATTGCGGTACACCTTGAAGGTTATTTTCATCAAAAATATGTATTTTAGTAGTTGCTGCTGCTACGACTTTACCGTTATAAGTTGTTGTATATTCAACCGGTCCTACAACGCCCTGTGTTTTTTCTAACTCAGTATAACTACCTGGCGCTGTTTGAGAAAAACGTTGAAGTAAATATTGCCCACCCGCTTCTGTGCCTGCGTATAAATCACCGTTTTGTACGAAGTTTAAAGATTGAACAGTCGGTTGCGCACCAGTTTCCGCTTTTGGATTTGGTCTAAAAGTTTGACTCGTCCCATCTGGGAATAGTACAACTACTTTTGTTCCATTCGCCGTATCGGATTCTGCTGTCGCAAATGTATCATCATTACTTGTTGCTGTTAAACGCCATGGTGCAACTAGTGGCACAGATGAATTTTCTTGAGCTGTTTTTGGATCGCGAAAAGAAACATTTCCCGTATCGGCATCACCTGATGCTGCTGCTAATCTTGCATTTGAAAAAGCAACTTCATGCGCATTTGCAGATACAGGTGTTCCCGGAGTAACAACATTGTCTTCAACGGTTATTACCCTAATCTTTCCACCACCATCTGCAACAGCAATTCTATCTAATTCTTTTGATAAAACCTCGCGTGAGATTGCGCCTGCTGTAAAAAGAGTTATAAGAACACCGATTGCATTTTTTGATCCCGATGAACTTATCGCATCAAATGCTTTAGCCGGCACTCCACCGACTGTTAAATGTCTTTTAGCTTGTTCGGCTAAGCTAGATTCTCTATTTGGTACGTTTGGCGAATTAATCATTTTTAATTTTATTAAAGGAGATGATAATACTATATATCAACCTTGTTTGTCAAGGCTTTTGATAAATATAGTCAAAGCCGGTTGGGGTTTCGTAAATATTGGCTCTGATCATATGCCTGAATCCACCCGAATAACCTTCGCCTATGATAACCGGGATGCCGGATATTTGACTCGTTCCTGCAGCTGGGTCTCCTCCGTTGGTTTTATATAAAATTTGATATTCAAGATTTGGGATGCTTGTATCATTTTCACCTACAAAATAGTGCTTGTTCGAAAATGGAAATTCGAGGGTGAGTCGAAGGTATGGGTTTTCAATGCCATCTGGTGGCAAAGACAACGCGGCTGATAACAACTCATTTCTCCCTATGGCGTCTTTGATTTTCAACTTACCGATTTTCCGTGTACCGTTCATATCTAACACGTCAAAACCACTTTCCTGTTTATTATTTATATTGCGGGTCGTAATATTATAAGCATCAACGTCTTCTGGCGACCCCTCCTTTATCGGTATCATATAACTTCCATCCACCTCCGTATACAAACCCCAGTTCACAATCGTATCCGCTTCGTTGTCAAGCGCATACATCCCATACCTCTTCTCCGCTTCACACATGCCCGCCCCTTCATATATCAATTCTTCTGTGGTTGGCTCGTTTCCTTGACCAGTTTGTCCGTTCGCGCCTCCTGGCGGATTACTCGCTCCGCCCCCCGGAATATAATCATCATTTGGCCCCCTTATCGCCGACGCATTGCATGCTGTTCGAACCCTAACTTTGAACTCTGTAAATTTGATTGGAGTTTTATTACCTTCTCCATCAACTCCATATAAAGGGATTTCAATTGCAGAATCGTTATATTTTAATTTATTCCAGTTGCAAGGATGATCTTGAGGCTCGCCATATGAGCCTATTTCTTTTTCGAGATCTTTCGTACTTTCACCGCTTGTTGATGACACATATTTTGCCAGTGAATATATAAATTTATCCACGGTTATTGGCGCATCATACGCATCGCAATCTTTTCCTGCTGTACCCGAACCGGGAAATGGATAAGAGCTCCAAACCTCACTTTTACTATCCGTAATCTCATTTATCAGCCCTTCCTCGCTCCCAACTCCAAGAACCTTCCATTGCATTTCGCCCGCACCTTCTTCGTCTTCGCTCGGTGCACCGGACAAAACTCCTCCCGGATGCGGATGTTTATAATTATAAAGCGCTGTCTCCATCGCCGTTTCCGCGTTATAAAAAGCTTGAGTGGATTTATACGAACCGCCGGTGCTTGTTGCCATATTTGTCGCAGTATTTGCAACGGTTGTTGAAATTGTCAGCATTGCCATCATGAAAATAAGTGCGACGATGACCGCTATTCCTTTGCGCGGCTTGTTTATTTGCGAGCGCTGCGCCAATTTCCTATTTTTATTTTCTTTCATCATATTTAATTGCTTTTTACCTCATTCATAAGCCTTGGAGTTGCAGTTGTTTGAATTGTTACTCCCGCAAAATTATCTGCTGCGCTTCCAAAATATATTTTTGATGGCTTGATTGTCATCACAATTGTTACGCTTGGCTGATAAACATATTCCTCCATTGCATAAGCTTTATATGGATCGTTCCATGGCGTGATATAAAAGCGAAGATCTGTGATATTTGTGCGCGATGAACTTACCGGATAAAAATCGCCACCATGCGGATATCCGGGATCGCTCCAATCACCACCGGAATAAGTTAAAGTATTTATACTATCACACGTTTCGCTTTCCCTTCTAAATCTATCGGGAATCCCATCCTTTGGCTCGCTGTCACAACCCAAAACTTGCACGTTTGATAAAACATATTCACAGCCCGTAACAGTATCACAGCCAGAACTCTCCCCTGTATTCAGCTCCGTCCCATAAACTTTTTTCGTGAATCCATCCGGACTAATCAATGCCAATTTATTTTCATAATATGCCGTAGTAGCTCCATCTCCATATCCAAGCGCCGTCGTGCCACCGATATCTCCGTGTTCAAACATGCCCGCATATTCGCCATATACAAGACCAACCGAGCCATGCAAATTGCCTTCATAATACCCCTCATAATCCACCGCGTTATTTTGAACTTCTGTTGCCAACAAATTCATGACCAACTGCGCGTCTTCCGTCACTGCCTGATTCATGGAAATATATTTATTTGTGCGCATAATATCCGCCAAAGCTTGCGCCGTCAGACCGCTCACGATTCCAACAAGTCCAATCGCAATGATCATCTCGATGAGCGTGAACCCTTTTTTATTCTTGCCTAATTTTGGCTTATTAGTCATTATCTCTGATAGTTATTATAAAAAGTTTCTGACATACTTATTTCTTTTGCGCTATCGTTAGAGCCCCATTGAACGATCGAATCTACTTTCATTTTTTTCACTTTTATCGCATCCACATCGTATTCCGGCGTAATCTTTATCATTCTATGAAATTTTGTAGTGCTTGTATACGCCGCATCTGATGTATAAAATTTTCCGTTATTAACTTCGCCGAGTTTTAATTGATAATCGGCGTTCCTGTCACATGTTGCCGGCGTTTTTAAATCCAATGCGCACACTCCGGAACGTACCAAATCAATTTTAAAATCTTTTGGTGCGCCTGCGGCCGGCTCACTAAAATTCAAAATATAATTATTATGCCCGTTTCCGCCCAAATGAAAATCCTGAATTCTGCAATTTGTTAGCGGATCTGTCGCGGTTGGCTCAAAATTCCAACATGCCGCATCGCTATAGCGAATCAAATTTGAATTAATAACTTTTCGCACAACTTCAACACCCTCGCGAGAAAGATTTTGCGCAATCAAAGTATCGCGAATTGTCATCACGGTTTTGAATGCCACAGACACAATAAAAATCGAACCGACAATCACAGTTTCGATTACAAAAAGCGAAACTATAACTTCAATCAATGTTGTGCCGCGCCTTTTATTCATCATGATTTTTCCGGCAAACCGGATGAGTTACGATATATTTTAATTTGTTTTTGAGGGTTAGTTCCGTCGCATGCCTTATAGCAAACTGAGATAAGGGCGAAATCCGCAGGCGCAGGTGGAGCAGGTGTTTTATTCATCTGTAGATTAAATCTTCCAAGTGGCGGATAGTACAAAAACGTAGCATTATCAAAACCATCCAACTTTAAAACATAATTATCCGGAATCTCGTAATATTCAAGAACGTAATCCGAAGAGTTGACGCTCGTAGGAAGATTATCATTTATTAAAGCTGTTTGTTCTGCATCGTATCTATCTTTGCTCCCATTATTATAATCAGCAAAAAGCACTACCACTAACTTATTGCCATCGTATGCAGTCGTTTGCAAGTAAACCCCATATGCATTTGCGGTAGTTTTATCTATTGTACTGCCATCGTGATTTGCATCCGTATAATCTGTGACCTGTTTGCCATTCACCGCAAATCCACGCGCCTGCTCAATCATGCTACTAATTTTTGCATACGCCTCGTTCAGCTTCGCAACTCTTTGCATTCCGGAAATTCCATTAACACCGCTAACTGCCAAAATGCCGATCAATACAATAACAATCAGGATTTCGATCAACGTAAATCCATGTCTTTGAAAACTTTTGAGGGGCGCAGTCTTCTGCATGAAAATATTTTAACACTTATTCTGAAAATTGAAAATTTGAAACTCAAAAATTATTTGATTATTGTAAGCAAATTGATTATCGATTATTTCCTCTAATTTCCCTGGCTGATTCCCGAACCCATTGTTCCGTTGAATATTGGCAAGTCTTTTGAGGATGGCTTGTATGTAATAAATATCGAAGCGAATGGATCTGAATCACCGCCTTCCGCAAGCCTATCAGCATCTGTAATTTCCGTTGGTCCTCCCTCAGCGCCCGGATCCGGCTTCATTGCACGCAAGCACCAGATGCTCCCATTTTGATATTCATTTGTCTCTCCAAATGTATTTTCATTCGAACTAATCGAACCTTCAATCATAAGCTGTCTCCATAATTTATCTTCGAGACCTGTGAATATTGATTCGGCATCAGGGTCATAACTATAAACTCCTCCGTCTGCAAAAATCTGAATTTGAAGATTTTTCACGTTACTCCCAATATAAACATTTCCACCTCTTGTGTTTTCTTTAATTGCAATTATTCCAAGTTGAATATTTTCCGAACTCTTAAAATCGCTTTCGATATATACGTCACCGCCGACAACCACGAGGGTTTTGCTTTTTGTCCATTCAGCACTAAACCCATAATCGCTACTTAAAGTTGCATCTCCATTTTCAACCAAAACCGCATCTGATGTACTAAGGTCATTTGGACTGCCCATGCCGTTTCCGTAATAATTTCTTAGCTTTTCAATATTTTTAATAATCAATTCTCTATTTTGCGATTCTCCTCCTGAAACAACAGCTTCGCCCTGCGTGTTGCCACCAATAACAATGCTGTTCTTTTCATCTGATGTACATGCGAATTCCGGATATGCCAAGCAACCCGGAGCGCCTTGATAACAACATTTTGCAACTACGGACGGTGGCCTTGGAGTATCGTCAATTACGCCATTACAATCATCATCTTTACCGTTATCACAAAGATCTTTTGTATATGTTTGCGCGCCTTCTGTGACATTGCATGTCGCCACTCCATCAATGCAAACTTTCACACCATGTCTTTCACATACACTATAAGGCGTTCCAACCGCACAAAGCTCACCTTCCCCGGCACAAGTCCCTCCACCATCCACATTACATCTTCCGTCACAGTTTTTATCGACGCAAACTCCGCCAATAACAACGTCTGCTGCGCCCGGGTTCATCGACGCATCATTATCATTACAATCGCCCAGCAATTTATCGCCGGGGCAAGATCCGTCTCCAATCGCGCAATAACCATCGCCATCAATATCATGAGCGATTGCACCGTTGACCGGAATATTTACTCCATTAAAATCAAACCAACCAACTGCGCTTGACCACCCCGCTTTTTTCTTCCAATCGTTTGGAATAACGCCTGTATCTTTATCTCTTTGAAGTGGGCCCCATACAGCAATTCCAGGGACAGGCGTTGCACCACCTATATCAATAACTCCAACTTGAGAGCTATATATTCTTGATGATGATAAAAACCCACCACTTGCTCTTATTACCGCCTTATATTCATAATCACAGTCCCATCCCATGTTATTTCCTTTTACGCCCGGCGCAGGATTTGTATCATTACAATAAAAACTTATCATTCCAAGGTTATCGTCCCATTCCCAACCTTTAAGTATAGATTCGCCCGTTGGGGTGCCATCTTCTTTTAATATTTTTTCTACACAAACTCCTTGGCCCGCACCAATAACGACACCTGTTTTATATGTTTTGCTTCCGACTGTAACGTCTTTAATATCCATCGAATTGTCGAAATCTATAATTCCGGCATTGGCTATTCCCGCGGTCAACACGGCTGTTGTTTTCCCTTTCAAGGGCACGCATGGATTTGCCGCAGCAGCTTCAGCTACATTGATTTTTGAATATACAAAGCTAACGACCGCTATCGAAACCATTATCGAACAAAGTACAAAGGTAAAAGCGAGCTTACGTTTTGTAAAATTACTCATGTTTTTATTTTTATTGTTGTTTAATAAATTATAACACAATTTTGATATTTTTGCAAGTCGCATAGAGAGGGGTTTGCGAGTAAAAAACTCTTCTGATATAATTAACAATTAGCACGTAAAATAAATTTTAACAACTTAAAAATGAGAACAAAAACCCCTCGCGTTTTCGCTTTAATCACAGCGGGAACCCTTTGTATTATGCTCGTTTCCGGCTTTACAATTGTTTATGCCGCAAACCCGCCATCCGGTAACGTTGTGCCAAATTTTTCAGCGCTGAAGGTGGCGGGAGATACGACGATAGGAGGAGCATGCACGGTGAATGGGCTTACTGTCACTGGGACTTCGGACCTAAAAGGCAATGTATCAAATTCGACAGGGGACGTAACGGTTAATGACAATCTTAGGGTTAATGAACTTTTAAGCGCCTTGAAAGCGCTCACTGTTGGCACAACGGCAACTGTGACGGGCTTGGCAACTTTGAACGGTGGAGCAAGAGTTTCCTCAGGCACAGCTGCTGATGATTTGATATTAAAAGGTGGAACCGCAGCAAGCAGTGATACCGGACTTATCGCAGGTCTCAAGCATTTAGTTCTTCAAGCGGGTAGCGACATCATCAACCTCGACACTTTTGCGTATGCTCCTGCCAGAGGAACTATCATTTTAAGCTCCTTAGCTGACCAGGGCGCGTTTTTAGGTAATTCTAAAGCTTCTGTGCACACGTACGTTTCTACCGGTAAAGGCGTATCTAGTATATTTGGTGAAGTTATTCGATTAGCTGGAATAATTAATACATCCGGGACAACTCCAAATTCCGATGGAACCGATATGGATGCGGTGAGCTTAAAAATCGCAGACAACGTTGATATTAGCGGATCGATAAGCAATCCCTATGAAGACGGCCTTCACGCACAGTTGCCTGTTAAAATTGATGACGATTTAAACCTTACCGGCAAACTGTTAAGTAATTTGACCGTTGGTAAAAGCGACGATTTAAAGAATATCTATTTTTATGCAAATAAATTTGTTCTCGCTAATGGTAGCGATGGCGGAGCCTTTACCCCTGACTTTAAATCCGTTTCATATAATGGAGATAATTTTAATGTATCAGGCAGCTCCGGCAATCATATTAAATTTAATGTTTATGATGCTGATAGTACTTTTCAAGGCCCTGTGGATATCGACGGAGACGTAACTATACATAACAATGTTGGTCCAAAAAAATTAATCGTTGATGGTAGCATAGAGGCGGGAGACGTAACTGTAAAAAATTTAGACATACAAACCGGAATATTGAAAAGAAATGGAAACGATTATATGAAAACTGTTTCATATGAAGATGACCTCGTGGTTAAAGGAGATAGCTCGCTCCATGAAATACAGATGCACTGCGGTGATGATGAAATCCCGGTATATTGTAATTTTTATAGCAGCTTACCAAAATTAACCATTCCTAGCAGAGTAGTTATTGACCCATCTAGTGATGTAAATGGATGCAAGGCTAATGCTAAAAATACATCAGGAGTCAACCTCTCTGTCCTAGGAGCACTATCTTGTATTAAAAAATAATATACGTCTACTTCTTAAAGGAAGCTTTACATATATTAACCCAATATTGTTTTTCTAATGTCGCGCACTTACCCCCATCTCCGCTGGCAACAATTTCATTAACTCGCCTATTGAAACTCATAACCTCGTCATACTTTCTTTTATCTTCCTCTTTCGCTTTTATAGCCGCGTTTATTTCAACTTCACAAGCTTTTTTTAAACCTTCACTTTTTAATTGTGCACATTTTAAAAGATCCATCCCGACTACTATTTCATTTTTCAACTTTTGCTCACTTATAGTCATTTCGCAAATCTCTTTTGTTTTTTGATCTTGAATTGCTGCGCATAGATCTAAATTCCGTGCGCTTATCGCCTTTTGAAGCGCTTGTCCGTCCAGCGCTTGTTGCGCTATCTCTTCCGGAGTCAAACTTTTTGCGCAACCGGTTAAAGATAAAGTTGCGACGAGCGCGAAAACTAAGGCTGTAAATAGAAATTTGTTTTTCATTGTGAAGGGTTTAAATGATTTCAAATGATATATTAATTCCAAAATGCTATAATCGCAAGCAAAAGGGGGACGGAGGTTGAACGATGGTTGGCAGTGAAAACAGGGACGGAGGTTGAGGCGAAGACGTATTTAAATAGAAAATTACTATGAAAATTGCGTTTAAAACATTAGGGTGCAGGGCGAATCGGGCGGAATCTGATAGACTGCTGGAACGGCTTACTAAAGCCGGATTTTCATGCGAGACAGAAGATGTTGTAAAAAAATCTGATGCGGAAATTGTGATAGTGAATACTTGCAGCGTGACGAATGACGCGGATAAAAAATCCAGACAAGCAATTCGGGCTATAAAAAATGCAAATCCAAAAGCGAAGATTTATGTTTTTGGATGCAGCGTCCGCGCGGATAAAAAGTTTTATGAAAATATGGAAGAGGTGGAATTTGCGGGCGAAATAGACAAAATAAACTCAAAGCTCAAAGGTCAAAAATCAAAGCCACAACTTAAAGCTCAAAACTTAAATACGGAGGTGGCGCTTTCTCGCACGCGCGCTGTCATAAAGATCCAAGATGGTTGCAATAATTCGTGTTCGTACTGCGCGATTCGGCTTGTGCGCGGACGCGAGGAAAGTTATCCAATGAAGGAAATTTTGGAACAAATAAAAGAAAAAGTTGCGCTTGGATTTAAGGAAATTGTTTTAACGGGAATAAATATCACAAGCTGGCGCGGTGAAAATGGAAGCGGCGGAAAAAAAGACGGCGAAGGCAATTTTGACTTTGCGGATCTGATCGATGAGATACTTAAAAAAATAAACGTTCCCCGCTTGCGTATCAGCTCCATGGAGCCCGAAAGCATCAATGAAAAATTTGCTAAACTACTAAAGAACAAACATTTTTGCTCGCATATTCACCTGCCCCTGCAATCCGGATCGGATAAAATCCTAAAATTAATGCGCAGAAAATATGACACGAATAAATTTGAAAAAGCGTGCAAAATGATTCGTAAATTTGCGCCTGATGCAGGAATCACAACCGATGTTATTGTCGGATTTCCCGGCGAAACTGAAAAAGATTTTAAAGAAACCTTTAATCTTTGCAAAAAAATCGGATTTTCAAAAATTCATGTTTTCCCCTACTCCAAGCGAAAAAATACGCCTGCGAGTATTATGCCAAATCAAATTGATGAACGCGTAAAAAAATCTCGTGCAAAAACTCTTCGAAATTTGAGCGAACAACTTTCAAAAAAATTCATCAAATCTCAGCTCGGCAAAACTTATGATGTTTTATTCGAAGAAAAAAGCGTTGGATGGACGCCAAATTATATAAAAGTTCACACGTCGCCGTATAAATCACTTGTGAATTCAATCAAGCCGATCAAGCTTACAGAAACACTAATTGTAAAATCCGGAATTTAGACCGCCCCGGGGCGGGAAGTCCGATGAATTTTGGCATAAATAAGCCATTGTTGCGTACTGGATATTTAATCTACTGCGCTTGTTACTGAGCCACATCTTGATCCTGCTCTTGCTGTTCCCCTTGCACAGGCGTCATGACGCCCGGGACAAAAGCAACAACGCTAAAAATCATGACTGCAATCAAAATAATTACTACCAGCTTTTTCATTGTATGAGGGTTAAATAAGAAGACTAAGCAAGTCCGAGTTTCTTTCGAATTTCCTCGGCTTTTTGATCGTCTTCGACGGATTTTTTCTGTAATTTATATGAATTTTCCAAATCCATCCAATCTTCAAAATGCTTTTGCGCAAGCTTTTCAAGCTGATCCGTATATTTTTTGCTGAGTTCCGCAAATTTCTTTTTTTCGTCTTCAAAAATCTTTATAAGTTCATCGACTTGAGCCTGTCTTAATTTAGAAATCGATTCAACAATTCTTTTTTTCTCATCTTTCGTAAGAGAAATTGAGCCCGCAAGAAGTCTTAAGAAATATTGTTCATCGAATTTTAATTCGTGCTTTGGAACCGGAATATTTAGAACTTTTGGAAGTTTTGCGCCAAGTTGAAAATTTGCAGGAGTTTTATCTTCAGGCTGTGCAGGTGGCGGAGTTGGTCCGCCAAATTGGCCGCCCATTGGTTGACCTGCCGGTGGGAATGCGCCCGCTGGAGCCGCGCCGCCGAATGCGCCTGCTGGTGGCATACCTGCGCCAGACATACCCGCTGGTGGATATGCGCCATATGGCTGACCGCCAACTGGTGCCGCGTATTGTCCGCCCATTGGTGGTTGACCCGGAGCTGGTTGTGCGGGATATTGCTGAGCTGGATATGGTTGTTGTGGAGCCGCGTATTGTCCGCCCATTGGAGCTTGCTGTGCAGGTGGATTCATTGGTCTTGGAGGCATTGGCTGCGCCGGTCTTTGCTGCTGCGGAATTGGCTGACCGCCTTGTGGTTGACCGCCAACTGGCTGCCCGCCCTGAGGTTGCCCTTGGAATTGTCCACCTTGTGGGTTTTGCCATTGTGGATTTTGTCCTTGTGGATTTGCCGGATTGTATGATTGATCTGCCATAATTGTTTGTTTAAAGCGTGATTAATTTAACACGAATTTATATTAATGTAAAGATTATGTAAATAAGAAAAACCAATTTCAAAGGGATGATTGGCACTTTTTTGAATGCCTCAACCTTCATAATTGTAAGCATAAAATTTATTGCGACAAGCCCATACCACGGAAACGGCATAACGGAAAACATAATCGCCTCGGTTAATCTATCCGCATAAAGCTTTGTTTGATTCTTATTTTTCAAAAGTATAAATCCTGCGAAGTCCGCTATATTTAACATGATTAAAGCCTGAATTGAAGCCGCAAAATACGATTTCGTAGTAACCGCAAAAATTATCCCAAAAATAATTGTAGCAGCAGAAAGCATGCGCGGAATCGCACCGGCCCTAATGGCTCTTTCTTTATGCTTTTTCAGATCGACCGCGATCGCAAGCATGTGTGCTGATTTTTGCATTAAATGACCCATAAAATAAATGTTAATACCGGCACGGAAATGATATCCGCAATAATTCTCATTTTTTTATCACCAAAAATTCTTATTGAAAGCAAATTAGGCGAAAATGGCTTAAACGCGTGATAATAACAATCGATGAGCGCATCCATTCCCATGTGCAAAAACACATTAAAACAAATTATTCTCACAAGCGTTGTATCTATAAAAAAAGACAAAACCATCATTAGCAACATAAAAATTAATTGCGAATGAACTCTGTGAAAAATCCCCTGCAAATTTGGAGTTGTATGACCGGTTTTAGCCTGTTTAATAACCGGCTTAATGTGCTTTATAAAATAGAAAATATGGTCAACGTCCATTGCCGTTGATGCCAAAATAATAGGCATAACATTATCTCGAGCGATTTCCGGCCCAAATATGATGGACGATGCGGCAAAGCCTATAAGTGCGTGTGAAACTGTATTCATTTGATTATATTATAACATGAAATGATAGGAATGTGAAGGGCAACATATGGGCGCGTTTAATTAAAGCAGAAAAATAGAGAAAATTCAACATACTCACTCTAATTTCCACCATAATACTCGTCACTCGCAATTGCTTCATCTTTCAATATCCCTGGAATCCAATCCGGATTCTCCAGCAAGTTGTCTAAAGTTGCGGGTTCGCCCGTATCATAACTACCGTCGGGACCAAATGTATCAACCTGTCCGTTTTCTAAAAGTCCTTCCACTAAATTCCTAACTTCCTCAGCAATTGTTCCTGCCATAAAAGGTCCATATTCATTATCAAGCTGATCTCGTTGCGGTATTCCTCTTCCATGCATCCAATAAGGCATACCGCCGGTTAATTCAAAAATTCTTCTCATTTGTGACGCGCCCTGTAATTTACTTTCGTCAAAATTACCTGGCTTAAACTTATTAGCCGCTTCCAGCTGCATGTTTAGCGAAGCTTGTGAAATTGCGCCATCAATCAAGATTAATGTCTCCCAAATTGCTTCTGCCGTTTCTTGATCGGGTTTAAACATCTCAACAAGCTCCCTGAATCCCGTCTCCATTCCGGCATTTCTTTCTTTAAGGTACGCCAATATTTCATGGGGTTTTGATCCATGATGAGCGTCAAACTTGCAAGGCGGATATTGCACAAGATTTGCAAATGCGTCCTTAGCTCTTGAATTTGCTTTGAAAAATGCATGCATTTTATCTTCATCGATCTGTCGTGGCCCTTCTGATAATGGCATATGGTTGTTGTTAAAGGAGGTAATTGTAATACGGGTGTTTAAGATTTGTCAAAAAATTATATAATTCCAATGCATCTATTTGACAATAGTGCTTGTTTTTTGTATAATACCATCCTTTAAAAATTATCATGGAGATTCCTTGGCCAATAGCATTGGACGATCACCCCTTTAACTCATTTAAAAATGGGTCTCGTCCTGCGCATACATTGACGCCAGCTGATCATGAAACCGTTACGCTTTCTCCTGAAGAAGTTGCAAGATTGTGCTTTCAAAATCCTTTATATTACCGCGATCTTATCTTAAAACACGTTGTCATTCCTCCTCTAAACAGATATGAAGGAGGTGATCATTTTTATATATGGCTAAATAAAAATTGTCCTGTCGGCTGTACCTTTTGTTTTTATAAATCGCCTAAAGCCGGTGAAAATACACAAATAACTCCCGAGGGCATTGAGCGATTGATTCAAATGTCTCATGACACAAAGATTGATAATTTTTATATATCCGGCGGTGGCGACCCTATGACGAGCAAGGCCAGCGTAAACAGATTGGTTCGAGGATTAAATGTAAAATCATTAGATGTATATTCGAGCGCTTTTTGGGCCGCCTCTCCAGAGTCCGCGGAAAGAATAATCATGGAACTTTATGAAAGCGCAAAAGCAAATCCAAATAAGCCGGTCTTTACATACAGATTAAGTTTAGACAGACACCATTTTGAACGCCTCTCAAAAGGTAAAGGGTTTTCTTATGCGCACAACGCCCTAGATCAATTTCGAAGAATAAATGACCCTAATTTCAAATTCCTGATTCGTACTGTAGTCGGTGACGATACGGTGCAAAATTTTCTTCGTGGATTAAACCCGGTTTCCTGTGTTGACCATGGCAATGATGATGAAAAACATACAATCGTAACACTTCCTGATGGCTATAGTTTTAAAATTAAATACTTACTTGAATACGAATCCGATACCCAGTTTGATTTTGGCACCGATGAAGGCAAAGACGTGGCTTACAAAAATTTTGCTACTTTCCATGAATTTACAACCCGTTGGCGACATGGCAATAATGCACTTTCTTATCATCCGGATGGCAAGTCAAAAGGATTTTATTTTGTTATGCATTACGACGGAACTATAAATATACTTAATGCAAGCGCTCCCGACATAGAGTCTTCTATCTATAAAGACGACCATCAAGCTATTTTAAACAGAAATTTTAATGACATTTTAACTTTGGGAATTATAGAAAAGGGTACTTTACATGTTGCGGATATCGTATCAGAAGTAAATCCATTGGCCATGATTAGAGCTAATGGAATTGGTATTCGTGATTTTTATACAAGAGTTCTTTTGGAAGAAGATCACACTCGTTTATATGCTTCCGTCAGATACGTCCAAGAATTTATACAAGAAGGCCGTATAACGAGAGACCAAATGGCTAGTTGGCCACCTGAACTTTTAGCGCTAGCGTCTTTATCGCCGGAACAATTAAAAGAATGTTATCATTTGTCAGGATTTTCCATTATTCAACAATACTTGAGATGGCCTGATGTTACCGCGAAAAGCTTGGTAAATCTTTATAATTTAATTGCATTGGGTCAATACTTTCCTTTAACAACAGGCAATGTGATGCATGCGGTTATGCATTCTGGAATAAAAGAAGAAATTAAAAAAGCGTTTTTTCATAAAATTTTATACGGAGACGATGAAATAGGCCCATACATATCAATGACTGATGAAGCTTTGAATGCAGAAGAAGATCGCTTAGAAGCACTGGCGGATGAAACTATCGCCAAAGGCACTGACGTTTCTGCAATTGCGGATGCTTACTCCTCTACTGTGCTTGCAGGATTTGACAGGCTCTTTGATTCGCCTCAAAGCACAAGGGATCGATTAATTAGTTGTTTAATGGAAGACTGGACGGATTGAATGGACTTTTTGCTTGGAATAAAGTTTAAAAAGCCTCTAATATCAGCTTTATCAAAAACACCGACGCAACAACTATAAACAAAACTTTCACCCATGCGTTGCCGCGTTTTATTGCGTAATGGGAGCCGAGATATGCGCCAAGTGCACTTGCGATTGCTTGCGGAATTGCGTAGGTAAAAATTATCGCGCCGTGAATTAAAAATATGATAGCCGAGCCGAGTGATATCAAAAATCCAAGAAATACGGCCATGCCCATTGATTGCGTAAAGCTTTGCCCTTGAAGAACGAAGAAAAATGCGAGAAATGTTGGCGTTGCCATTCCGATTGCGCCGCCGTAAATTCCGAGCACGAACATTATTGGAATCAGTAAAAATAAATGCTTATTTTTTATTTTATATTCGCTGTCTTTTAATCCCGCTTCTTTTTTAAAAATTGTAAAAATGAGGAGTGCGAGGATTGCGCCGATTATTATTTGCTTTAAAAGAGTTTCATCGATTGTTACTGTTATATATGCGCCAATTACACCGCCGATTGCACAAATTATGCCAAAAATAATTGCGTTTTTTAGTTGGAATTTCTTTTTGCGAAAATATATGGAATTGCGGCCGCAAGATTTGTAAAAACATCGCTGAATTTCATAGTCGCGATTGCGCTTGAAGGCGAAAGTCCAAGAAATAACAAAACCGGTAGCGTAATCATTCCGGATCCTCCAACTCGCCCGCCGATAAAACCTGCAAATAGGTTTGCGAGGATAATTATTGCAATGTTGAGGAGGTCGAGGTGCATAAAAAGATTATACACTATACGCCTTTATTCAAAAGCCAAAGGTGAGCATATGCTCACCGTATCATAATTCAAAAAAACTTCAAGCCTATTTGCTGGATTTTCCTTTGTTTTAAGCTAAAATATAGACATTCATAACTCTAAATAATATGGAAAAAATATCTCCGAAAGACAAAATAATTCACGACCAATTTTCCGCGTATGGCAAAAACGCAAAAGAATGGATGAACAAATGTGTTCTGCTTTTGCCGAAGATTGAAAAGAATCAGATTTGGCAGAAAAAAGGCTTTGAAAGCATCTACGAATACGCGGCAAAAATTGCAGGAATGAGTCGAAACAAAGTCAATGAAGGGCTAAGAATACTTAAGAAAACTGAAAATTTACCGGAAATACAAAAAGTAATAGAAATAAAAGGCGTTTTTGCAGTAAAACCAATAGCCAACATCGCAACCAAAGACACCGATCAATTTTGGGCGAAAAGAGCGTCTGAGATGACAAAAAGTACGCTTGAAACTTTCGTTAAAGATTATAAAAAAGAACAGATTTTAGACCGCCCCGGGGCGGGAAGTCCGATAAATCTTGGCTCATATAAGCCAAACATTTTTGAAAAAGAAAAAATTCAAATATCAATGAAACTTTCTCCTGAAATCGTTGATATGTTGAAAAAAATAAAAGGAGATGGCGACTGGAATCGGGTTATGAAAAAATTGCTTAAATACAGTCAAAGTGGAATTGAAGCTGAACAAAAAATTCTCGAAATAAAAGAAAAACAACTTCACGAAGAGCTGAAGAAAGAAAAACCTGAAGCCGTTAAAGCAAATGCTCATACAGTAACAACAGCCATCGAAAACTATATTATAAAGCGCTCTGGCGGAATATGTGAACATCCAAATTGCAATAAACCTGCGAAACACATCCATCATCTTGAGCCTTTTGCGCTAAAAAAGAAGCACGATCCTGATAAATTAGTTCACCTTTGTACAGAGCACCATCAAATAATTCATCTTGGATATATCGATGATGGTTGTATTGTCCCTAAAATGGCAACAAACTCTACGAATCAAAAAATCTCCTTATGGCAACGAGTTCAAAAATTACCAAGTTATGATATAAAAAACGCCATCAATAAAAAGATTTTTGACTTTAGACGAAATTACAATTCGCAACAGCTTATAACCTAACCCAGATCCACCATGAGCGAAAATAAAACCATCGCAAGATTAAAAAAACTCAATGAGCCGGCTTTTATATGTCAGCATCTGCTGGTGAATCGCCATCTGAATTTAAATTTTCCCTATAGCATAGAAGATAATGAAGCTTGGTGTGATGAATGTAATAAAGTTCTTTTAGAAGAGGGTGAATGGACCGAAAAAGCTTTGAAATTTGCAAACATAACGCCATACTGCACGTTTTGCTTTGCCGAACTAAGGCGAAATCATATAGAAATGCATTCGAAGCAACCATAAGCGCAAACGCAAAATACCACCCTTCGCTGCGCTGCGGGTGTGCATGTTGTCATTTCGTGACATTTTATTTATAGTGCGCGGACAGACATAAGGATCCGCGCATGTGGTGGACGGTAGTGGGTTCGAACCACTGACCCTCTCGACGTCAACGAGATGCTCTACCAGCTGAGCTAACCGTCCAAAAAACGTTGCGCAAGATCAATATTCAACTGCGCGGGATTAGTTTATTAAGTTTTTTGCTAAAAATCAAGTTTGTTAATAAAAATTTAATAAAAAAGTTAAATTTGGTTTAAAAGGATTTAATGCGGATGTGATTGAATGGCGGATATGGACAGCCGCTTAAACAATTATGCCTTTATAGATAGCCAAAATTTGAACCTTGCGATCAGAAAAACTGGAATACAAAAATGAGAGGTATCGTAAGCGAGGACAGAACCTTCGCCCCTAACCTCTCGTCGTAATTGGTTCAATTATAATACGAAAGATTTTCAAAAGTCAACATGCTCATATTAAATTTTCTTAACAAATTTCTGACATTTTGTCTGGGAATCTTATTCCCTGTTTTGTGTGTTGCGTGTGGAAAAGAGGGCGGATATTTGTGCAAAAATTGTTTGCCGAAAATCTGGAACAAACGATGCAAATATAGAATAAGCACAAACGGCGGAATTCATATTGATGGAAGCTTTTTTGTTTTTGAATATGAAAAAAATAGTGCCGTTTTAAAACTGATCCAAAAATTAAAATATACTTTTTCAGAAGAAATTGCGGAAATTTTGAGTGAGTTTTTGTATGCACATTTTGAAGACATCTTGATTGAAATCCAAAAATCACAAAATTGGGCGATAACTTTTGTGCCGATTTATAAAAAAAGATTTTTGTGGCGCGGATTTAATCAGGCGGAATTAATAGCGCGAATTATCACATATAAAAGCCGTATTCCGATGTATCGATATTTGATAAAAACGAAAAATACTGCGACGCAAGTTGGACTGGACAGCATTGGAAGAATTATAAATTTGAGAGGTGCGTTTTGCGTGGCAAATGAGTTTAGATCGATTCGTAACGTTGAGTCGGCGTCGGATGGGCGAAAAAAGTCAATCAGTAAAAATGTGATTTTAATTGATGACGTTCTAACAACGGGGGCAACATTGAATGAATGCGCAAAAGCTTTAAAGCGTGCCGGAGCGGAAAAAGTTTATGGAATGGTTTTATCTAAACGGGTATAATCAAATCATGATTCTTGGCATTGATGCATCGCGAATGAGTTTTGAAGCCTCAACGGGCGTTGAGTTTTATTCGAAGCATATTATTGCGGCTATTTTGAAGATTCTGAAGGATGAAAATGACGACGAAAAGAGCGGCAGCGTGGAAGTCGTTTTATATTCGCCAAAAAAACTTGATATTATTTTTCCGGAAAATGAATTTTATAAACACGAGGAGCGCGTTATCCCCTGCCCGAGGCTTTGGACACAGGCTCGACTTGGATATGAAATGTTTGTAAATCCGCCGGATGTTTTGTTTGTACCGTCGCATGTTATTCCGATTTTTCATCCGAAAAAAACCGTGACAATGATTCACGATGTGGCTTTTAAATACACAAAAAAGGCATATTCTTTTGCCTCGTATCATTACTTAAATTTTGGAGCGATGTTTGCGTGCAAATTCGCTTATAAAATTTTTACGCCAACAGAAGCCGTGAAACAAGATTTAATAAAATTTTACAACTGCAATCCGAAAAAAATTGTTGTTGTGCATCATGGATTTGAGACGCCGGATGTGCCTAAAAACGTGATGATCGCAGATGAAAAAAAAATTCTTGCGCAATTTGGAATCGGAAAAGATCAAAAATATATATTCTTTGTTGGACGGCTTGAGGAAAAGAAAAACCTCGTTCGATTGATTAATGCTTTTGCGGAATTTTCCAAAAAAAATAAGGATTATAAATTGCTTTTATGTGGAAAACGCGGGCTGAAATTTAAGAAAATTTGGCGTGCTGTTGAAAAAAATAATTTGTGGAGCAAAGTTTTGATGCCAGGATATATCACTGAGGAAGAGAAAAATATTTTGATGAAAAATTGTGATTCTGTTGCGTTCCCGTCACTGCAAGAAGGATTTGGATTTCCAGTTTTGGAAGCGTTTTATTATAAAAAGCCAATTGTTGTTTCGGATATCCCGGCTTTGCGTGAAATCGCAGAAGATGCGGTTGTTTTTGTTGATCCTTATAATGAAAAAAACATTGCGGATGGACTTAAGAAAATTAAAAATTGCGAAGAATTGATTAAAAAAGGAACTGAAAGATTGAAGAAATTTACATGGAAAAAAGCCGCTGAAAAAACATTAAAAGTTTTATTGAGTTAAAAATGGACAACCAAAGCATCGCAAAAATTTTTGAAGAAATTGGAAATATTTTGGAAATCCAGAATCAAAATCCATTTCGCTTTAAGGCTTATTATAGAGCCGCGCAGACGATTGAAAACTTGTCACAAGAATTAAGTGAAATCTATAAAGCGGATAAAAATGGTTTAACAAAAATTCCCGGAATAGGTCGCGCGCTTGCTGATACGATCATCGAGATTCTGGAAACCGGGAAAAGTCGCGGACATGATGCGCTCGTTAAAACTCTGCCTGAAGGATTTTTAAACATGCTGGATATTCGCGGAGTTGGACCAAAAAAAGTAAAATTGTTTTATACGGAATTGGCTGTGAAAAATATCGTGGAATTAAAAGAGGCCGCAGAAAAACGCTTGCTTCAAACGCTTCCCGGCATGGGTGAAAAAAGTGAAAGCGAAATTTTGGCGGCAATAAATGAATATTTGTCGACATCGCATGATAGAAGATTACTTTTTGATGCAATGCAACAAGCGGATGAATTTGTTGCGCATTTGGGGGACGGAGGTAGCGGCGGAAAAAATAGCGCGACGTCCAAACTGATTGAGGCGATTGAGCCTTGTGGAAGCCTTAGAAGGCGCGCGGAGACTGTTGGAGATATTGATATTTTGTGCGCGAGCAAAAATCCGGAAAAAATAATGGAAAGATACGTGAGCTATCCGGAAATTGCAAAAATCTTAAGCCAAGGCAGTACAAAATCTTCTGTTGTTTTAAAGTCCGGAATTCAAGTTGATTTGCGCGTTATTGATAAAGAATCTTTTGGGGCGGCTTTGCAATATTTCACGGGTTCAAAAGAGCACAATGTCCGCACGCGTGATATCGCGAAAAGAAAGGGCTTAAAGCTCAGCGAATATGGCGTTTTTGATAATGATAAAATGATTGCCGGAAAAACCGAAAAAGAAGTTTATAACGCAATTGGCTTGCCTTTTATTCCACCGGAAATGAGAGAAAATCGCGGAGAGATTGAGCTCGCGGAAAAACTCGGAGTCAAAGGTGAAAAAAATATGCCAAAATTAATTGAACTTAAAGATTTGCGCGGAGATTTGCATGTTCATAGCGATTGGAGCGATGCGTCACAAGACATTGAAACTGTCGCGATGGCTTATAAAAAAGCCGGATTTGATTATATTGCGATGACGGACCATTCGGCTTTTATCGGAATTACGCATGGAATGGATGAAAATCGAATTAAACAACAGTGGAAAGAAATTGATAAATTAAATAAAAAACTCGCACCGTTTAAGATTTTAAAAGGATGCGAAGTTGATATTCATAAAGATGGTACACTCGCTTTGCCGGATGAAATTTTGAAAAAATTAGATATTGTAATTGTGGCTGTTCATAGCGCTTTTACGCTTCCAGAACCCGAACAAACCGCACGAATAATCAAGGCTTTAAAAAATCCTTATGTGAAAATTTTAGCGCATCCAAGCGGAAGATTAATAAATAAAAGGCCCGCTTATAAGGTTGATATGGATGCGATAATAAAAACCGCGGTTGAAAACGATGTTGCTTTGGAAATAAATAGCTCCCCTTCACGAATGGATTTGCAGGATATTTATGTTAAGCGTGCAAAAGAACTTGGCGCAAAGTTCGCAATAAACAGCGATTCGCATCATTCAAGCCATATGGAATATTTGAAGTTTGGCGTTTTTGTTGCCAGAAAAGGATGGCTGGAAGCGAAGAATGTTATAAATACAATGCCTATTTCTTAATTCTTGGCGTGCCCGGTTTTGTAAGATCCTTTAACGGAGCAACTTTATAGTCGCGAACTATTTCCGGTTCAACCAATCTAACTTGAGCCATTGTCACCCTTATTTTTTCAGGTTTTACTTGGGTTTGACCATCGATTTGAGCGCCAGCCTTGGCCACTTGAAATGCGCCGCTCCTCGTAACTAAAGCTCTAGCTGATAATAAGCCTTTTTCAAAAGCCGCTGCCTCCATAGCACTAAGTAAAATTGACATTTTTAATCCATCTCCCGGTTCTGCAAAAACCGTTCCGTCTGTTCTGAATATACGTTGAGCTGCTTGCAAATCAATTTCCGCTCTTGGTTCGCCCATTTCTAATTCCGCTCTTGTAGCCATATAATTTTTAATTAAATTTTAAATCTGGATATGAATTTTAGTTATATATTACCCTTTTGTCAATGGCGATATTATTTTTAAAGCTTCCTGCACTTCATATGATATAATAATTTTATGAAAGTTGCCCTTGTTCACGATTTTTTAATTAGGCTTGGAGGCGCGGAAAGAGTTCTCAAGGTTTTGAGTGATATGTATCCACATGCGCCGATTTATACGCTTGTATATGACGAAAAAAAAGTTGGAAGTGTTTTCCCAAAAGAGCGCGTTCGGGTTTCAAATTTGGATAAATGGGCGAAAGTTTTTGGACATAGAGCTCTTTTCCCAAAAATGCCGCAAGCTGTTGAGCAATGGGATTTCTCTGAATTTGATTTGGTGATAAGTTCATCGAGCGCTTATGCACATGGAATTCTTGTTCCGCTTCACACAACGCATATTTGCTACTGCCACACACCGATGCGATATGTTTGGGATTATGCGCACCAATATTTGGAAGAGCAAAATTTGGGACCGGTTTTAAAGCTTTATATTGAACATAAATTATCTCAAATTCGGCTTTGGGATAAGGTTGCGAGCAATCGTCCGGATTTTTATGTTGCGAATTCAAAGACGGTTGCGGCGAGAATAAAAAAATATTATAGGCGCGATTCAACGATTATCTATCCGCCGGTTGATACGGAAAAATTCAAATCGCAAAAAAAGAATGAGGATTTTTATTTGATAGTTTCGACTTTAACGCCTTATAAAAAGATTGATTTGGCGATTGAGCTGTTTAATAAGCTTGAAAAGCGCCTCGTTATTATTGGTGGCGGAAAAATGCTGAATTATTTGAAGGAAATTGCAGGTCCAACCGTTGACGTTCTTGGTCGCAAACCGGATGAAGTCGTTCATGAATATATCGAAAACTGCCGCGGCTTTATTTTCCCGTCCGAAGAAGATTTTGGAATTACGCCTGTTGAAGCCATGGCCGCAGGGAAACCAATTTTGGCATACAGAAGCGGTGGATTAACTGAAACCATGATCGAAGGCGTGACCGGCGAATTCTTTGATGAACAAACTTTGAAATCAATGGAAGAAGGATTTGAAAAAATGGTCGCGAACGAAAAGAAATATCACACTAGCAAGATTCGAGAACAAGCGATGAAGTTTTCCGTGGAGGAGTTTAAGGAGAGTTTTAAGAAATTTGTCGCGAAAACCAAAAAATGCTAGTATAAGTTCCTCAAAGCATTTTTTATGGAAAAAATCGCATTTTACAGAAAATATAGGCCACAAGGCTTCACTTATCTTGTCGGACAGGATCATGTTAGGCAGACTTTGCTTAATGGCTTGCGAGAAAACCGCATGGTACACGCTTATCTTTTCACAGGACCACGTGGTACCGGAAAGACTTCAACCGCGCGTTTGATCGCTAAATCTTTGAATTGCTTGAATATGGATGCGGATATGGAGCCATGCGGAAAATGTGAGATGTGCGTGAGCTTAAATGAAGGCAGATTGATTGATTTGATTGAGATTGATGCGGCAAGTAACCGCGGAATTGATGAAATTCGTGATTTGATTGAGAAAATTAACTATGCTCCAACTCGTGCGAAAAATAAGATTTATATCGTTGATGAGGCTCATATGCTCACAAAAGAGGCGTTTAATGCGCTTTTGAAAACTTTGGAAGAACCGCCGAGCTATGTTTATTTTATTCTTTGTACAACTGAAGCGCACAAAATCCCGGAAACGATTATTTCAAGATGCCAGAGATTTGATTTTAAACGCATTGATCCGAGGACGATTATGGCAAGATTGAGCTATATTGCCCAACTTGAAAATATTGTGGCTGAAGATAAAGCGATTGAGGCGATTGCGAATAATGCCGAAGGAGGGCTTCGTGATGCGATTGGAGTTATGGAACAGCTGGTTGTTGATGGAAAGTTAACATATGACCGCGTGAAGGAAATGCTGAGCTTAAGCGGAATTGAAAACCTTGATGCGTTTTATAAAATGCTTGAAAGTTGTGATGCAAACTCTGCACTTTTGTTTGTGCAAAATTTATATAAAGAAGGTGCGGATTTATCGCAATTCACGCGTGAAATTCTTGAAGTTTTGCGCTCGAAATTGATTGCGGCCGTGCAAAGTGAAGAAAAGGATGCTGTGCCAAGATTGATGCTTATGACTGATTCTTTTCAAGGCGCTCTTGAGAAATTTAAAAGCGCTGCGATACCTCAATTGCCTCTTGAAATAGCCATTATTGAGATATGCGGATATCAGAGGGCGAAGACACCGGAAGCAAAAGTTTTTGCAAAAACCGGTGGTACGGTCATGGCATCTAAACAAGCAACTAAGCAGACGGCCGACTCCAGTGCGCCGCCTTCTGAAACTTCTGAACCTGCGCCCGTTTCTCCAATGGATCCAATTGACGTAACGATGCAAAATATAATCAGCACATGGCCAAGAGTTATTGAAAGAATTAAGACTCCAATGCTTAGGCAGGGTGTTAAAAATTCGCAACCAAGCGATTTGCAAGGCGATACTTTGACTCTTGAATTTAAGACGACTTTTTATCTTGAAAAAGTTTCCGAGACAACTCATTTAGCGGAACTTGAAAAAGCCCTTTTTGATGTATTTAATAACAAAATTCGCGTTAAGGGAGTTTTGAAAAGAATTGAGCTTGAGCCGGTGATAGCTGGGGCGGAAACTACGGTTGCGGATGTTATGGATATGGCGATGGCACCTACAGGTAATTCAGGTGCGCAGACCAACACTGCTGCGCAAAAAAAATCTTCCAACGCAAATGATATCGCTGACTTTTTTGGAGGAGAGGTGTTGGAATAAATTATAGCATCTTTAAAAATTCCTCCTCATTCAAAATCTTCACGCCCATTTCTTTCGCTTTCTCAAGCTTGCTCCCCGCTTCTGCGCCAACGACCAAAAAGTCAGTTTCTTGAGTTATGGCGCTTAAAACTTTGCCACCAAGCTCTTTGATTTTTGCTTTTGCGACATCGCGAGACATGCTTTCAAGCGCGCCGGTTAAAACAAAACTTTTGCCTGTTATATTCGCGTTTGTTTTTGCGGGACCAAATGTAAAGCGAATTCCGAGCTCATATAATTCGTGCAAAATTTCCAAATTTTTATCATTTCTCGAATAATCAAAAATACTTTGACCAACTTTTTCGCCTACACCTTCGATCGAATGAAGCTCGTCGATAGTTAAATTTTTAAGAATCTCTATAAAATCCGGAATTTGAAAATCTTCAGGATGGATTTCTTTTTGCAAAATATACTTTGCAAAGTCACTGCTATTTTGCTCACCAAGATAACGAATTCCAAGCGCATAAATAAATTTATCAAGCGCAACTTTCTTTGATTTTTCAATCGATTCCAAAATGTTATCCGCTTTTTTATCTTTAAACAAAGGCAAAGAAAGCAGATCTTCTTTTTTTAATCTAAAAATATCGGGTGGAGCTGCAATCATCCCTTCGTCCAAAAATTGAATAACAACTTTTTCACCAAGCCCTTCAATGTTCATTGCGTCCTTGGAAACAAAGTGAATCATTGATTCTTTTTTCATGCCGAAACAATCCGGATTTGTGCATCTATAAGCCGCCATCCCCTCTTCACGAATTATTTCCGAACCGCAAACCGGACAAACTTTTGGGAAAATAAATTTCTTTTCCGCGCCTGTTCGAAGATCAGTAATGACGGAAACAATTTCAGGAATAACATCGCCGGCTTTTTGAATAATCACAGTGTCGCCTATTCGAACGTCTTTTTTCTCCATCTCATCTTCGTTGTGAAGAGTCGCGCGCGCGACCGTGCTTCCGGAAACCAAAACCGGCTCAAGAACTGCAACCGGAGTGATCGCACCAGTTCGACCAACTTGAACAATAATATCTAAAATTTTTGTTGTAACTTGCTTTGGTTGAAATTTGAAAGCAACCGCATAACGTGGAGCTTTAGCCGTAAAACCCATTTGCTCCCAGTGCGATTTACTATTCACCTTCACAACGACGCCATCAATTTCATATGGCAATTTTTCACGAATATTTGGAATATTTTCAATATATTCAATAACTTCTTTTATATTTTTGCAGAGATGAAATTTTTTATTTACTTTAAGGCCCAATGCCTGCAATTTATTCAAAGCTTTTTCCTGCGATGCTATTTTTGGAAAAATCATGTTCGCACCGATTTCATAAAAAAACGCTTCAAGCTCACGATCTGCCGCAACCTTTGGATCAAGCTGGCGAATGGCTCCGGCAGCCGCATTTCTTGGATTTGCAAATGCATCAAGACCCGCTGCAATTTGTTCTTTATTAGTTTTTTCAAAAGCCTTTTTTGAAATATAAACCTCGCCTGAAACTTCAATGTCAATCGGCTCATTCAATTCCATTGGCACGCTTTCAATCGTCTTCACTGTGTGTGTCACATCCTCGCCTTTTTCTCCATCACCACGCGTGATCGCCTGAATGAATTTTCCTTTTTTATAATGCAAAGTTATATTGAGTCCGTCGATTTTCAATTCGCAAATAAAATTTATTTCCTGATCCGGAACAAGTTTTTGAATTCGCTCAACCCAATCAATTAATTCCTGCGCAGAAAACACATCTTGCAAACTTTTCTTTGGTGAAATGTGTGTGATTTTTTCAAACTTTCCTGATAAAACGCTCCCCACTCTTTGCGTTGGCGAATCAGACGTTATGAATTCCGGAAATTCAGCCTCAAGCGCGCGAAGCTCCTTTTTAAGCGAATCTCGAACATCTTCGGAAACCGGACTCTCATCCAGCACAAAATACTGATAATTAAGCTCTTTTATCTTTTCTTTTAATTTCTCAATCCTGGTTCTAGCCGATTCTTTATCCAATTTGAAAATGCTTTAAATTCTGATATATTATATATAACAAATATGGCTGATACAAACACACAACAAGCCTCACAGCAATCAACGGGAGCGGTCAGTGTCATTAGAGACGGAAAAATGCTTATTCAAGGCACGCGCGGTCGTTTTTTTATAAACGCGGATCAAAAGAAAATTGACGAAATTGTCGCAAAATATAGCATCCCTACGTCTGTCACTTCGAAATATCCGGATTTAATCGCACTCGCAATTCAAACTGAATCCATGGACGATTCCGAACGTGAATATTGGTATCAAATTATGCCCGTGATGACCGATGACCAGATTGTAAAACTCAGGAACATCCTTGTTAATGAAAAAGAACAACTCACAAAGCTTGATGAAGAATATAATCAAGACCTCAAGTCTCTGAATGATAAACATATGTCTGAATGGCAAGACTTTGAGCGAAAACAAAAAAGACAAAAAATGATTGAAGCCGAGAAAGCAACTGATGAAACTGAAGCCGAACACGAGAAAAAACTCCTTGAAGAGCTTGATAAGCTGCAAAACCCTTAAATTTCCACCGAAGTCAATTTTGCTTTAACTATAAGCCTGCGAAGGTCTGTTCCAACAGGCGTACAGGTTATAAGAGTCAGGATATCGTCTTTTGTTTGCTGAAGAGGCCCGATGTCTTTTGGAGAAACTTCCGTGATTTCAAAAACCGTATAAATGTATTTTTTCTGATTATAAAAAATCGCTATCTTATCTTTATCTTTGACCTCACTTAAAATTGCAAAAACGTCTTTGAATCTGCCCGATTGCCATGGAAAATAAGAACTGTGACCGGTGATAACGATGTTACCGTGCTCGCCGGGTTTTGACGTTCCCGGATAGTTGATTACGCCATCCTCAAGCCCTTTTTGGATATCCGCCTCAAGCGCTTTAAAATCTTTTTTGATTAATTTTTCATCGCTGATTTGAATGACGGGAATATTTTTATTTATACTTGGAATAATTATTCTTGTATCCGGTGGCGCGACTGCGATTGAAAGCGCCGGAATATTCTTTTTTTCTTCAGCCGGCGTTGCGCCAACTTTTAAAAGCGTTTGCTTAATAGGCTTTTTAGGCGCAATAAACTCCTGCATTGTATTCGCCTGAGATATGTTCGCAACTTGATTATATTTTGTTTCGAAAATCTTCACATATGCGGACCAGTTTAAAGCCAAGAAAAGAACTCCGAAAATAGCGGCTGAAAGAGTGAGCTGTTTTGTTATTTCAAAGCCTTTTTTGAAGACCGTGCTTGAGAAAAAACTTTCATTAATTTGAAAATTTTGCATCTTCCTGTTTTGTGGCGTTTTTTTAGCGTCAAATTGTTTCGCTTCAATTGGGCCAATCGCCAAGATAGCCTCCTTCTGAAGTTTTTCTTTAGCGGACACAGAAGTCTCTTTAACATAAAAAATCTCTATTCCACCTTTTTCATTAAGCGGCTTTAAAAACGTGAAAACGTCTTTGCTTTTCGGACCACCGAAAATCTTTCTTTCGATTTTGTATATCTCGTCGCTCATTTTTTATTTGTTTTTGTTTTCGTTTTTCTAATTTCGTATTTCTTATAATTATACAGCATTTTTGGCTTACAGACAAGACTTAAGACTCATTTTGCCCCTTATACCACTTGACGTGTTTGGAATATTTGTCCTATATAATTACCCCGCCGCCCAAAACCGTATTTTTATCGTAAAATACGGCAGATTGGCCGCGCGTGACCGCTCTGACCGGTTTTTTGAAAGTCATCTCTGCGGAAGAGCCTTTTAAGCTCAATTTTGCCGGTACAAATTTGCTTCCATATCGAATTTTAGCCTTAATATTGCGCGTTTTTGGCAACTTCCCTGAAATAAAGCTTATATTCTTTATTTTGATTTTCTTGGAAAACAGATGCTTTTCATCGCCAACAAAAATCGTATTTGATTTTTTATCGATATCAATGACGTAAATTGGAGTTTTTTGTCCGCTGATAACGTTTTTTCGCTGACCGATCGTATAAAGCGCAATTCCGTTGTGTGTGCCGAGAATTTTACCTTTCATATCTTTAATCGGGCCTGATTTAAGCTGAGCCTTGCTCAAATATCTTTTTAAAAAATCCGTATATTTTTTATCAGGAAAAAAACATAGATTCTGACTTTCTTTTTTTGATGCGGATTCTTTAATTCCAAATTTTTGTGCAATTTCTTTAACTTGTGATTTTTTCAGATCTGCAAGCGGGAACATAACATGCTTTAATTTTTCTTGCATAAGCGTATATAAAAAATATGTTTGATCTTTTTCTTTATCTTTTGGTGTTTTGAGACTATAAATTCCGCCCTTGCTAGAAATTTTTGCATAATGACCTGTCGCAACAAAATCCGCTCCCAAACTTTTTGCAATTTTTAAAAGTTCGCCAAATTTTATATTTCGATTGCATTCAACGCATGGATTTGGCGTTCTGCCGGCCAAATATTCATCAATAAAATAATCAACAATTTTCGTTTTAAATTTATCCGAAACATCGATAACGCTAAAAGGAATATTCAACATTTTTGCATTTTCGCGCGCAATCACCATGCTTTCCGTTGAGCAACATTTGTTTTCCTGAGTTTTTGCGGAAGTCGGGCATGAAGGATCGTTCCAAAATTTCAAGTGTATCCCGATACACTTATAGCCCTGCTGTTTGAGCAATAGCGCGGTAACCGAAGAATCCACTCCTCCTGACATCGCGACCACAACTTTTTTATCTTTTACTTTTCGCATGATGAGATTATAGCATTTTCGTCATTTTCGTTGACTTGTTTATGCGTGTTATGAGAAGATTGATTGTTGTATATGGCATATATTTTGAACGATATAAAAGCGATAATCGAAAAGGTAAAGTCGAGAATTCCCGGCTTTGATTCCAATCGCTTTTTAAAAGCGTATCATTTCGCAGATAATGCGCATAAAGGCCAAATGCGCTACGAAGGAACGCCTTATATAACCCACCTTATTGAGACTGTTAAAATTTTGTCGAATTTGCGCGTTGATGAAAATACTTTGATTGCGGCAGTGCTTCACGATGTTTCCGAAGATACTTCATATTCAATAAATGATATTCAAAAAGAATTTGGGGAACACGTTGCTTTCCTTGTTAATGGTGTCACGAAATTGTCGAAGGTTTACTACAAAAACGCCATGGAAAAGCGTCAAATTGAGTCACTTAAAAAGCTTCTCCTCCATACTTCAAAAGATCCGCGCGTGATTTTTATTAAACTCGCAGATCGCCTTCACAACATGCGAACTCTGCATTTTGTGAGGCCGGATAAGCAGACCAGAATCGCAAAAGAAACTCTTGAAGTCTATATTCCAATCTCGAATTTAATGGGCATACAAGGCATAAAATATGAACTTGAGGACTTGTGCTTTAAGCATTTATATCAAAAAGAATATCGGGCTTTTATTGATCGACTAAAAAAATACAATAAAAAACATGACGATATTGCGCAAAAAACTATAACTGAAATGTCAGCCATTCTTGATAAGAAGAAAATCAATGCAAAGGTTTATTTAAGGCCAAAATCAATCTTTCATATTTTCAAAAAGATTAAATCTTTTGATGATCCGGGCGCAAAAAATGTTCTGGATTTAATCACAATAAGAATCATCACAGACACCCCTGATGATTGCTATAAAGCCCTTGGCGTTGCGCATTCAATGTATAAGCCCGATGCTGGAAAATTAAAAGACTACATTGCTGTTCCAAAAATAAACGGTTATCAATCCATACACACAATAGTTCTTGGTCCAAAAGAAGCCAGAATTGAATTTCAAATTCGTACACAAAAAATGCATGATGATTCTGAGCTTGGTATTAATCTTGTCACAACAAAATCCATGCCTGCAAAATATTTAAAATGGATGGAGCAAATTCTTGAACTGGAAAAACAAGATTCTGATGATGATTATTTTATGCGTGATTTAAAAGAAGAAATTTTTAGCGATAGGATCACGGTTTTTAATCAAAATGGAGAACCTTTTTATCTGCCTGCCGGTTCTAGTGTTATTGATTTTATTTATGCGACTGAACCAAAAAAAATATCCTACGCTTATGAGGCGCGAATAAATGATATTATTATGCCGCTCACGACAATGCTTAATTCGAATGACAAAATAAAAATTCTTATAACGCATACCGCACACGAGCCAAGGCTCGAATGGCTTCCTTATACTAAAACCAGTAGCGCGCGCGGCAGAATAAAAGAGATTTTTAAATCAAAAACCAGAGCTGAAAAAACGTCAATCGGTAAAAAGCTTTTACAAAGCGCTTTCAACATTGCCGGACTTGGATTTATCGAAGATATGAAATTTAAAAAGCTTCAAAAAGTCCTAAAAGAACGCTTAAACGCCGACTACAATTCAGCTTATGATTTTTACGTTGCTGTTGGCGAAGGAACAATCTCGCCTTTTGATGTCATACAATTGATATATCTCGAAAGAAGTTCACACGGTAGAGACGCTGATGTCATCGACAACTCAATCCCTTTTTCAAAAAAAACTATCAAGCTTGAAATTACCGGCAAAGACAGGCCCGGCTTTGTCATGGATGTGACAGACGTTATACGACAATATAATGTCAATTTATTAAGTATATGGGGCGCAGGCGACAGATCTTTTGGTAGAAAAGCAAGTCTTATTATCGATTTTGAGATGAAAGATTTACGAATGTTTACTGAAATTATAAAACGGCTTGAGCAAATTCCGGGATGCGTAAAAATAACAAGAAAATTTGCAGGACAGATGGGTCTATTTGTCACATTTGCCATATTAAATATCATTGGATGGGCATTGCACCCTTTTATTGTTGGGATATTTGTTGAAAGCGGGTTTTCCAATGCGAAAACTATCGTTGGAGTGTCAATTTACGTTGGACTTTTCGTTATATTTGCTTTGTCTTTTTATTTAAAAAAGCTTATGGAAAAAAATTTCCCGGGAACTCGCAAGGGTTCTATAGGCTTTGCGCTAACTTTATTCGTTGTATCCTTTGTTGCCGCAATGACATATGCCGAATTCTACTTTTACAAAATACCGCTTGATCCAATGGTTATCGGCATATTGATCGCATTGATTATATTTTATATGCTCGCCAATTACATCGAGCATCGAAAAGTTCAGCTTCCAAAGAATTAAACGCTAACTCTAAAGAAAATGATATCGCCGTCTTTGACGATATATTCTTTACCTTCGAGCCTCATGAGGCCTTTTTCCTTTGCCTGAACTTCTCCCCCGCATGAAATAAAGTCTTCATAGCTAATAACTTCCGCCCTGATGAAATGCTTTTCAAAATCCGTGTGAATTACGGCGGCCGCTTTTGGGGCCGTATCGCCTTTGTGGATCGTCCATGCGCGGACTTCATCAGTTCCCTGCGTAAAATACGTTGCAAGGCCAAGCAATGCGTAGGACGCACGAATAACTTCATTCAACCCTGTATCTTTTAAGCCCAGTTCTTGTAAATATGCTTTTCCTTCTTCCGGAGATAAATCCGAAACCTCTTCTTCGATTTTTGCACAAATTGGAATAGCTGGAACATCTGCTGCCAAATCCATTTTTTCTCTAATAAATTCCGGCGTAATGTTTTTTATTTCACTTTCATCAATATTCGCAATATACATTATCGGTTTTTGCGTTATGAAATGAAGGTCGCGAATTCTTTCAGAATCTTCTTCCGATAAATTCATATCTCGAACGGTTTTGCCTTCTGATAAAGCTTTTTGAATATTTTGCAAAAGTTCCAAATAAATTTTCGCCTCCGGTTTTCCTGTTCTTGCTTCTGTGCTCGCTTTTTCAAGGCGCTTTTCAAGAGTCTGAATATCCGCAAGAATAAGCTCTGTATTGATGATTTCTTTATCTCGTTTTGGGTCGACTGAACCGTGAACATGCGGGACAACACCATCATCTCCGAAAAATCTAACAATCTGAATTATTGCGTGGCTTTCACGAATATGTGAAAGAAATTTATTTCCAAGACCTTCACCTTCCGAAGCGCCCTTAATAATGCCTGCGATATCTTTAAATTCGACTGTTGCAGGAATCGTTTTTGCGGGTTTTGCAATTTCAACAATGCGCTTGATACGTTCATCTGGAACTTCAACGACACCAATATTCGGATCGATTGTGCAAAATGGATATGGCGCAACAGAAGCCATTCTTGAACGAATCATTGCGTTAAACAAAGTTGATTTACCGACGTTTGGTAGTCCGACGATTCCAATATTCAGAGCCATTTTAGTTGTTGTAAGATTTAAATTCGACCGTTACTTTAACACGATTTGCGTTTTCATTCACTAGAGAAATGTTTTTTGAAATATTTAAGAGTAAATATTTTTCGGTTGTTTTTGTCATTTCTGAAATGTCAAAGTCTTCGGTATCAATATAGTCCAAGGCATCAATGTATTTTGCATCACCTTTTACTTCAATAGCCGAAGGCTCAACTGTGATTTTTCCAATCCAGCCGGTTTTTGTAGAACCTTTCACGGACACCTTAACGCCGACTGTTTTCTGCTTAGTTACCTGCGTTATAGTGATATTAACTTTAACGTTTTCCGGTGTTATTTTTACTTCTTTGATTTCAACGCCGCTTTGATCAAACGCTTTTAATTTTATTTCTTTTTCCAATGATATATTTTCACTGCCATCAAATTTTATTTCAGCTCGAAGTTCACTGACTTTTTTTATCAAACTTTCCGCGCCTTCGACTTGAGCCTTATCTAGGGCTAAAACCGGTTTTTCTGATTTATATCCGGCATTCAAATTTCCACTTGTTATAGCCTTTATCGCGACTTGCCTTTGCATCATATTTTCGACTTCAAAAGAAACTCTGGAGGGCTCTGCGGCCACAACCGTTACGTTTTGTATTTTTGGCGTAACTAAAACATCAAGAGTGTGCATCCCTTCTTTGATGTTTTTTGTATCGATATAAGCTTCAAAATCAGCTTTTGTTAATGTCTGTAAAATATCTTTTGTTGTGACGATTTTGATTTTTACTTTTGGCAACGAAGAAATCAGACTCATGTTTTCCGGCATATTAAAGGCCTTAACCTCAATTTCATCCGTGAATTGATATGGCGTTTGTTGTGATGCAATAATCACAATCCAAACAATAATCGCGATTGCTAGCGAGAATATTTTTGTTGGCAAATTTTTGTAAAAAATACTTATCATTTTTGAACTTTTTTGCTTTTAAAATAATGTTTTTTCTCTTTTGGCTTAAGGAATTCGAGCATTAATTCAAGTTTTTGAGGCGTTACGTTCTGCTCAATTGAACCGTCTTCTATAAATGAAATCGAATTGCGCTCTTCTGAAATCGCGATGATTTTTGCGTCCGTGGATTCGGAAAGAGCAAGTGCGGCTCTGTGCCTTGTTCCAAGCGTTTTGCTATATGCTTTAAACGAGTGTGGCAAAATGCAAGAAGCGGCTTTTATCTTATTATCTTTGATGATTATTGCGCCATCGTGAAGTGGAGATCTATCGTTAAAAATGCTTACGATAAGCTCTTTTGAGACATCCGAATCAAGCGCAACGCCTGTATCAATATATTCTTTTAAAGAGGTGTCTCTTTCAAAAACGATTAATGCACCGCGTTTTCTTTCAACCAAATCAGCGGAAGCGGAAACAACTTGGCTGATCAAAATGTCGGCTTTGATTATTATGTGACTCATAAATAGCTTTGTTTTACCAAGTTTCTCGAGTGCACGACGCAACTCTTGCTGAAAAATAATTGGGATTGCGATGATAACAAGTGTTAAGAATTTTTCAAAAAGCCAACTAACGGCAACGAGCGAAAACACCTTGCTGATGAGATAAATGATGCCAAGCATCATGAGTCCCCAAACAATGTTGAGGGCGCGTGTTCCTTTTAAAATCAAAACCAAATAATAAATAAAAATCGTAACTAGAAAAATGTCGGCAGCGATTTGCAACCAAGTGAAGTTGAGATAATTCACGTTTTCGACAAATCCTTGTGCGGATTTCTGCACGAACAAAATGGAGTTCGCTATTAAATTATTTACGGCTTCAAACATGGCTAAATAATATAATATAAAAGTCAAAACGCAAAACTCAAATTGTCATTTTCTACACTTCCTCTCCAAACTCCGCTTTCGCCTTCTCCGCAAGCACTTTCTGCACAAATTCAATATCCATTGTCACGGATTTGAGGGGTCTGTGTTGCATTTCGCTGATTTGCGCGGCAACAAAACCTTCCATCTTATTCAAAATAAATGCTTCGCGTTTTTTGGCGTCAACTTTGGAAAGCTCTGCCATCAAAAATCTGAATAATTCTTTTTTGGAAGAAATATTTTCCGGCGTTTCATCATCGCTTTCCATTGGGACTTCATTCACTACATTTTCAATTTCTTTCTCCTCAAAATAATCTTCAATTTCGGACGTTCTTGGAACCGCTTCTTCTTCAATCGGAATTTCTTTCATATCTTCTTCTTTATATTCATCGATTGCAGTGCGGATCTTACTTATTGCGACTGTATAAAGCCATTGTTCAAGAGCCTTGCCTTTCATTTGCGGATTGTAATTTGCATAAAAATCAAGAATCACATCATTCAAAATCGACTCACTTTCAACTACGTCTTGCGGAATGATATCGAGCGATTCGTTGTGAAAAATTTCCCTCTTAATAAATTTGTTTAATTTGACCAAGTGCGGCTGTAGAATGTCCGCGAAAATATCTTTATTTTTTGGCTTAAGCTCAGCAAAGGCCGGTATTTTATCAAAATCAATTTCCTTAATATTCAGCTTGTGCTTTTTGCCATGTTTTGACCTCAAAAGCTCTTCATGTTTTTTGAGCTGACGGACAATCCTATCCTTTGCCAAATCAACGGCTTTTGTGATTTCATGACTCGCCTCTTCCCCAATAATAATTTTTGACGGAAGATGCAAAACAAATTCGACTTTATAAGCACTTCTCCTCCCCAACTTTTCCGCGTTAATGCGCAGATTCGCCGCATCCGGAGCAAAATGCTGCAGCAAACTCTCAATCGCCGGGACTTTTGTCATCGAATACTCCTTAACCTTTTTCACCTCTTGCGCTGACATCTCTTTTGTAAAAATTTTCACTTCCATGGGGGATTTTTGTTAAGTGATAATTTTGATGAAATTATATTATCATCAATAATAAATTATCGGACTTTTCATGTCGAAAAGCAACGCAAATGACTGGCGCAGTTTAATAATTCTGTCGATTTATCGTTTGGCTTGTGGAAGCCAATCAATACACCTTCTTCAGATAGCATTCGTTGCAAACAATCTTGCGCCAACTGTCGGCCGGATAAACGGTTTTGATTTGCGCGGCGCAAGCGCTGCAAACCGTATCGCGAAGGCGTTTTGGAGGCAACATTTTGAGCAACCCCATGTATCTTTGATGTGGGGAAATACGCGGAAGCGGCAATTTCATTTGTTTATAAAAACGGAGTTCTTGCGGAATAATGTTATATAGTTTGCCGGTTTCCTCACAAACAAGCACTTTTTTGCAAATCGATTCATCCGCTTCTTCTATGTTGTATGGAATTTTATATTTTTCCGCCGGTGCAATTTGCTCCTCTTCTTCATACCATTCAAAGCCTTGCGCAAGTGCTTGATCCTTCGTTAGCGGATAATATTCCTGCGCAACGGTTATGTTATATGGAAATGGGGTTAAAGTAGCTGGAAATGGTTTGCCCCATTCGCCTGTTTTTTGCATATAAACCTTTATTTTTTTAAGCATTTCTTCGTAATCCTCTTTTGAATATTTTTTATTTAAAATGCAATATTGCTGATGCTTAAGCCCAACACAGCCGAAAAGATTTTTATTTATCATACACTGATCCGTATATGTACAATCTCTTTCTGAAACCGAATATGTGCAAAGTTTGCAGTTATACATGTCATAAGCCGTATCAACTTCAAGACACAATTCCGATTTATCGTTCGCAAGATTATCGTGGCAATTTTTACATGCATAACAATCGTATAAATTTGTGCAATCCTGCAAATCCGAAACGCTAAAACAATTTATCGCATTTTTTGAACTTGATATAAAGTCACCAACTGAATCTTCGCTCTTTGTGATGCGAAGATTTTTGTATAAAACCAAACGCTTTATTTCTTCAAATTTCTGCTTTGCTACATTCATATTTTGCCCAAGATTGGCCAAAAACTCTTTCTTCTGCTTTTCATATTCTTCTTTTGAAAGTTCTTTATTCAAAATGCAATATTTTTTATTTCGAAGTTGCGCGCAAAGGATGCAATCGGCGCAATTCTTACAATCAAAAACAAAATAAGAATCATTGCAGGATTCAGAAGACTGCGAGTAATGAACACCATAACACTTTTTGATATCAAGAGAATTTGAGCAATATTGACTGTCATTTACGTTCATACAATCAATGCAAAAGCTCGATTTTATAACGCGCATGCAATAATGCATTTGCTCGCCATCACATGAAGAGAAAGCCAAATAACTGTCTTTCACATTCGCACTGTTATTGGAAAATTCGCTGTTTTCCACATTGAGGCAAATTTTTGACCAACGCGGAACTTCTTTTTTCAATTCTTTAATTTGATCAAAAAATGGTCTGTTAAAATCAAATTCATGACCGTACATTGTCGCATCAAATCGATCACTCCACCACTCCTCCGAATCGATGATTCTGTGTTTTGTTGTTTTTGGATAAAGCGAAATTATATTTTTCCCCGAAAGAAAACTTTTTGTATTAAACAAATTTCGCTCATTTCGAAAAATCAAATGCCTTCGGTGTCTACAATCCGGGCACGCATCTGACAAAACCGCATCGAACATTTTATAAGCTTCGATTTCGGCTGTACTGTGGTCAAAATTTTCTTTGCATTGGGCGCATTGCATGAGGAGATTATAGCAAATCTTATGCGGCGCGCGCCAATTCAATTAGTTCGTCACAATGTGGGTTATCTCTTTTTACAACGAGCGTGCCAAAGCCATTTTCCGGATTTGTTAGCGACGTTTTCACGTCAGCAGCTCCTTTTTCTCTAAGAATCTCTTCGATTCCTCTGCCGTCTATAAGCATTGCTCCGGTTGGACTCATCGCTTTATATGCGTTATAAACCCTTTCCGTTTGCACAAAAGCGTCGTATTCCGCATGCCTATGGCACGGGCCCTGCCTTTCGTATACAAAATCGAAACGCCCATATAATTCTCTCGCAATTTCATCTGAATAACGCCCCACATATTGTTTTTCTATAAATGGATGATCAAAATCAAGAGCTTCAAATATTTCTATACCAAATTCTCTTTGCAAAAATAGCATAGCGTCCATTCTGCACGATCCGCCATAAGGCTCGCTTTTACGCCCGTCTAATACTGAAGACTTTCTCCTGATCAAATCTTCTACGCTACCGCTTAAAGACGTATGTTGCGCCAAACAGCCTTCCCCAAATAAATCTTTTACAAATCTCAAATAAGGATTTACCGGTTGAAGTCCGAATGCTGTTGTTATTTTTGCTTGTGGAGCCAAATGACTCATCTGCGAAGTCCCTGTACCTGATCCAGGTCCAAATTCAAGAATTGTTTTAATCTCTTGCCTTGTTGATAAAATTCTTGCAGCCAATTTAATTAGATATCTGCTGTTAAAAAGAGACAGCCCTTGTTGATGCAAATGCCCATAATCCTCTCCCCATTCGCAAATTGCACCATGCTGAACAACACAGCCTCTTTTCTCGGCTTCTTCAATGCCTTCCATGTACCTTGTTGGTGTAGCCATTTTTATTTATAAAACAAAATAGGAAGATAGAATAACAGATTTGGATGGATATGTCAAGTTTTGTGCGGCACACTTGCTAATCTTATTGCTTTAACATTGGCGCCAAATCAAAAACTAAAGTCCTATCCTCCATCATCTGAAATCCTGCCTTCTCATAAAAAGTTTGCGCTTTTTCATTAAGCGCGTCAACGACCAACAACCTGCAAGGCAAATACCACTTCATCATGCGAACTATTGAGATCACAAAATTAATTGCACATTTACCATATCCTTGGCCACGCTTTGTTTCATCTATTATCAATTGCCCTATTCTTATAGCCGGCCTTTCAAAAAGCCCTATATTCTTTGGATTTTTTAATTTTCTTGCATTTATACTGCATAAAGAAAGTGCCAAATATCCGACGATCCCTTCGCTCTCTTTTAATTCAAAGCACCTTGAAACATGTTCCCTCTGACATTTTAATGCTTTATTTTTGAAAAAATTAAGAATTTCTTCATCTTCTTGCTTATATTTAAAATCAACGCCAACCGCTGTTTCATCATTAAAAGGCAAAAATCCTAATATCTTTTTATTTTCCATTAGCTATAGATGCAACGTATTTATCAAATTTCTTGGAACCTTCCAATAATTCTTTCTCCTGTTTGTTAAGATAATTTCTTGAGTCATTCTCTTTTAACATTTTCTCCAATTTAGCGAATGCTTTTCTTGATAAAGTTACTGATCCTAATTGTGATTTAGTTTTCATAAATAAAAATATTACAATTCAATTTTAACACTATGTGTATTTTTGCAATATTATGTTATGGCTAAAATTGGAAATTGTTTTGCAAATACCTTACTACTGGTTAAAATTCGTCACTTCTTGCACCCTATTTCCCAGCGAATCAAAGACCTTTTTCAAATCAGACGCTTTTGCTTGCACGGTTTTTGTAGGAACAACTGGGCTAAAAAGCATCCATTCTTGTTTATAAATTTCGGGATCAACGAAAATCCTATACTGCGCGTCAAAACCAAACGGATAAGCACAACCCGGCTTTGCGCCGAAATATTCATTTAATTCTTCGGGCGTGGAAAGTCTAACCTTATTTACACCGAGTTTTTCTTTGATTGCATCGAAATTGACCCGCTTACCCTGAAGCGTCATATAAACGATTAATTCTTCGCCGGCTTTCAAAACCATGCATTTCATCTCTGTGCCAAAAAATCCGGTTTCTTTTTGCACTGCGGCAAGATCTTCCCATGTTAAAGCTTCGCGATGCGAAAAAAGTTTATATTCGACGTGGTTGTTGTCGAGCAAATTGATTAATTTTTCGTAAACGATGTTTGGATCAACCATGGGTTGGGTTTGTTATTTTATGCATATATATTATAATTTATTGATCCTTATTTCAACTTAACAAAATTTGACTCGTATCTTAAGCCGTGATATCCTATAAGCAGAATCACCACAAAAAGAGCCCTTTAAGGTTTTGTCTTTACTGGGTGCTTTTTATATTCGTATACGAGTTATATAAATCTTATATATTTCTTAATATGAAACTTATATATAAATTATATAATGCGCACACGGTTTTAGAAAAAGAAACCCTGAATGAATGCCGCCTTTCGCTGCGCTATACATTAATGCATTTCCAGCCTTATACAATCCACAAATTCCCCTTGGAAGAAATCTTTTTTCTCTAAAATCTTTTCTTTTTTGAATCCGGCTTTTTGATACGCCTTAATCGCACGCGGATTATTCATTCGCGCCTCAATCCAAGCTTTATTCACTTTAAGTTTTTTCAAAAGAAATTCGCACAGAGTTTTTATTGCGTCAGTCCCGTAGCCTTTATTCATGTCTTCTTCGTCAGCAATGATTATGTCTATTTCGGCGTTATTGTGCTCATCGATTTTATTATATGCGATAACGCCAATTTTCTTCCCTTGAACCATTATCCAAAAGCATTGGCCCTCTTTTGGCTTTTTAGGGTCAAAATACCCTTCCGTCCAATCATTAAAAAATGCTATTTTAGATCTCTTTTCTCTTTTGATATCATCATACCAAAATTTTGCTCCATATGATTTTGTAGCAATTGTATAGAAATAGTCCTTATCGGAGCTTGTGATCGCACTAAGAATTATTTTATCGCCTTTGATTTGCATGGCTAAATTGTAACACGTCAAAGCCTAAACGAATGCCGCCTTTCGCTACGCTACAAGCGTACACAACGTGCAAACTGAAATATTCTCAGCCTAAGTCTTCAACCTCTGCCTCTGAGATATCGTCCCATCCATTATCAGCATGATCTCCATCAAAATCACTAATAATAGCCGCACAAGCATCCCCATACCTCAATCTCAATCTTCTCAGTTCGTCTAAGATCGATCGCTCTTCATCTTCAGATAATTTCCCATATAATACTCCTCTGCAAATTTCAATAATCCTTCTTACGTCCATCGCTTCTTGTGATTCAGGACCATGCTGTTCAACAAACATCGCATAAATATCTTCATGGAATTTCCCTTTGTATGGGTTGCCTTCTGTAAAAGTCTTCGAATTAAATACAAAAACCCTTTCTCCTTCCCATGAAAATGGATAACCATTCTTCCATCGTACGTTGAGTCGCCAAAGACCATTGTATTTTACAAATGACACAATCAAATCTCCCTCTATCTCAACTGATTCATCCTTCATTGCTGAGGCAGATGCTCTCTCCAATAACGCAAGAGCCTCTGCCGCTAATTCATCCAGTTCTTTTTCGCTTTTTTTCCCTATATTTCCTCTGCTATAAACGCCATCTAAAACGTTTGGGTTAAAACTGCCCGGGATCACTGAGATACCCGTCTGCCCGAGACGTCCCGCATCGTCTGTATGAAATGCGACGTTTTCAATTACATGCATTATTTCATCTCGCATTATTAATTCAGCGGGAGTTAAAACTTCTCCACTATCATTTACTAAGGTCAACCCTTTTGACATATCTTTTAATTAAGATAAAAGAGTAACAAATTGAAGCTAATCTGTCAAGAGTTGTTTAGTTGCAGAGTTCCAGTCACATTTTTTAAATGGGGTTGCATGGGCTTTAAGAATGAAGTGTAGAGTATCTTTTGAGCCGGAGTTAAGCCTTTCATGCCAAGCCCTCTATGTTTCTT